>Ga0137297_11612_pt1 | contig 12570 bp, 10 predicted proteins | sample RamsorincwithD2O_FD_97191 | JGI IMG/M metagenome (GOLD analysis project Ga0137297, IMG submission 97191) | Mouse cecal microbial communities from Vienna, Austria - Mucin amended with D2O | ecosystem: Host-associated > Mammals > Digestive system > Large intestine > Cecum | place: Austria: Vienna... | reverse complement strand
GCTGCGCGAATCGGTCAGCATACCGACAAAATGAGACAGCACGCCCAAATTCGCCCACGTCTTTAACTGATATTCCATTCCGTCCAATTGGTCGCAAAACCACCAGCCGCTGCCAAGCTGCACTTTGCTTTTTGCGCCGCTCTGCTGGAAATTTCCCGCCATGGTTGCAAGCACATATTGGTCTTTGGGATTAAGCGTATATAAAATGGTCTTGGGCAATAAATCGTCCTTATCCATGGCGTCCATCAGGTTCGCAAGCGGTTTTGCAATTTCATTGTCGTCAATGGAATCAAATCCGGTATCCGGTCCGAGTTTTTCAAACATACGCGTGTTGGCGCAGCGAATGACGTTCAAATGCATTTGCATCACCCAGCCGCGGCGTGCATACTCTTGTCCGCAGAACACCAGAAAATGGGTTTTATAGGCTTCTTCTTCCTCCCGCGTCACCGCGCCGCCTGCCAGCACTTTGCTGAAAATGCGTTCCAGCTCTGCCTCGCCCGTTTCCCGATACGGCACATAGCACAGTCCATGGTCTGCGCAGCGGCAGCCCATTTTTCCGAAATGATCCATTCTGCTTTTTACTGCCGCCAGAAAATCCGCATAGGTTTTGATTTCCGTTCCGCAGGCTTCGCCTAGTTTTCGCACCCATTCCCCAAAACCTGCTTTTTGAATTTCCACGCCGTTATCCGGACGAAACGTTGGCAGCACTTTTGCTTCCACGCCGGCGTTTTCGCGAATCTGCTCATGCCATTTCAAATCGTCTGTCGGGTCGTCTGTTGTTCCAATCATGCGTACATTAGAATTTTTCAATATATTATGTACGTTAAAATCCGGACTTGCTATCACTTCATTCGCTTGTTTATACACCTGCTGCGCCGTTTCTTTGCTCAGGCATTCCTGCACGCCGAAATACCGCTGCAATTCCAAATGACTCCAGTGATATAGCGGATTGCCAATCAAATATGGCATTGTTTCCACATAGGCATAGAATTTCTCCCAGTCAGACGCCTCTCCGGTAATAGCCCGTTCCTCCACGCCATGCGACCGCATAGCGCGCCATTTATAGTGGTCGCCACCCAGCCACACTTCCGTGATATTCTTGAACTGTTTGTTCTGCTGAATCTCTGCCGGATTCAAATGGCAGTGATAGTCAAATATCGGCTGCTCTTTTGCATAGTCAAAAAACAACTGCTGCGCCGTTTTTGTTTGCAGCAGGAAATTTTCATCCATAAATGCTTTCACACAATATTCCTCCCTGCTCCTTGTTGATTTTATGCTCTCATTATACCAAAACGAAATGCAAACTTCTTCGTCTTTTTTGCGATTCGCATTGCAAAACTTGCGTTTTTCATCTCAAAAGACCACAGCAAACCGTTTCTTTGCCCCATATAGCAAAAGGACAGAGCATTTTACTGCCCTGTCCTGTCTCGTTAATCTTCCACAACAACGCCTTTTTGCAAAATCACGTTTGCATATAAGGCTTCTTCTCCTGTTGCAATCACGGCATATGCCTGTTTCGCCTTTTCATAAAATGCGAAGCGTTCCACAAACTGAATTTGTTCCTCCGGTTTGCCGCCATGTTTGGCAATCAATTCTTTGTAAGTATCCCAGATAACCGGCTTCACATTGTCGCCTTTCACCACTTCCATCAACGCAACCGGCTGCTCCACATAAGGGTCAAGCGGGAAAAACTGTAAAATCGCGTCCAAAATTTCCGGCACATTGTGCCCGTCCAGCCGCACCAGCCGCTGTGCGTAATTGGCGGACGGGAAATTGCCATCCGCAATGACGATTTGGTCGCCATGCCCCATTTCCATCAGAATTTTCAGCAAATCGGGAGATAAAATTTTCGGAATCCCTTTTAACATTGGTTCTTTCTCCTCCATTCATGTTTCATTCTGCATTCTATTATACGACTCTGCGTTTCCCCTGTCAATATCCTTCTTTAAAAAGAAACATGTTTTCCTGTCTTGGCAGACCGGTAAATACCATCTACCAGCTGAACGGCGGCAATACCGTCCGCAATACTTGTATAAGTATCCGTTTTCCCTTGCAGGGCATGATAAAACGCCTGAATCAAGTTCCAGTGTCCGTTGCCCCAATAGGCTTTTCCTTTTTGCGTCACCTTGTTTGTCGCGATTTCCTCTGTTTTATCTTGCTGCTGTAAATATAGCTTATTATCCTGAAACCGCAGCGCCGCATTTTCCAATATGATTTCCAAATCAAAGGGCGTATTTGCGCAGTATCCATTGGTTGCAAAAAAGTGGAGTATCTGTCCTGTTTTGGTATAAAGCGTTGCCTCCGCTGTGTCCTCCACTTCAATGACATCTTGCAGCGTACGGTTTGCAATGGTGCCTGACAAACCGGCGCACTCTCCGCCAAGATAGGTCATCAAATCCAGCAAATGCACCGCCTGATTAATCAGCAGTCCTCCGCCTTCCGTCTCCCAGCGCCCCCGCCACGCTTCGCTTCTATAGTATTCCGGCGTGCGCTGCCACGTCAGCAGTCCTCTGCCGCCTTTCACTGCGCCATATGCTCCGCTGCTTATGATTTCCTTCATTTTCTGGATACAGGGCGTATAGCGGTTTTGCAAAATGCAGCAGACTTTCACTTGTTTCGCCAACAGTTCCGCGCCCAATGCTTCCGCTTCTTTCAGATTCATAGCAAACGGTTTTTCAATCACGATATGTTTTCCATGCTTTGCAGCCTCTCGCGCCATAGGCGCGTGCAGATAATGCGGTGTGCAAAGGTGAACGGCGTCCACCGCCGCATTCATCAGCACTTGTGTGTAGCTGTCATATACTTTGCAGCCATGTTCTTCCGCCAAGCGCTGCGCCCGCTCCGGAACAATGTCGCACACGCCGGCTAGGCGCACGCCTTCACATTCCTGAATCACCTGCGCATGAACGGGTCCTACTGCGCCGCAGCCCACCACGACAGCGCTTTTGTTTTTTTCCATGACGGTCACGCTCCCATTTATGCGTTTTTCAAATTGCGTAAGCTGATTTCCAGACTTTCAAACGGGTCACGCTGGCATACGTCCTGCTCCACAATATAATATTCAATACCGGTATTTTCACAGGCGTCCAAAATGTCTTTCCAGTTCAAATTTCCTTCCATCACTTCCGCATAAAGCTGTTCATTATTCTGAATCATCATATCTTTGAAATGAATCATCTGAATCCGTCCGCGCAGTTTATAAATCCAGTCTACCACATCTCCGCCGCCGGATTGTATCCAGTAAGTATCCGCCATAAAGGTATAGGTATCGCCTTCTTCCAATAAGATATCCATACCTGTCTTTTTCCCGTCAAATTTTTCAAATTCAAACCGGTGGTTATGATATGTTGCGCCAAGTCCTTCTTTTTTCAGTTCCTTCGCAATTTGGTCGAATTCTTTTGCAAATGTATGGAATCCTTCCGCACTGTGATACTCTTTTGGCATAGAGCCAACTCCTGCGCACAGACAGTTCAGCGTCTGATGGTCAGCAATGACCTTCTTCAAATCATTTTTCATATCATCATACGGAATATGCGTACAGATAATATGGATACCGGTAGCGTCTGCAATGCGTTTTAGTTCTTTTGCATCCGTAATCTTCGCGCCGGAAAACTGTACTTCGTTATATCCCATTGTTTTTAGTCTTTTAAAGGTTGTTTCAATGTCCTGAAAATTTTGGATATAGTCTCTGAGTGTATATAATTGCGCTGCAATTGGTTTCATTTTATTTGACTCCTTTCTTAGTGCGTTCCACGCACATCGCTTACGGCTTCCCATAATTCTTTTTTGATAGTGGAATTTTTGATTTTGTCTTGCAACAGTTCATAAAAGCGTTTTTCGTCTAAGTCTCCAGGGTTAATCCATTTGTCTTCCCACGCCGACATATGAATCGCATTGGAAATGGACAGACCGTTAATACCTTCTTCGCCCGGCGCCAAAAGCGGCGTTCCCTCTTCAATCGCCTGCACAAAATCGTTCATGATACCAACGTGTTGTTTTTCCCCTTTTTGTTTCACCGGAATCTCGCATTTCCAAACCTCCGGCGTACCAAACGGCACACGGTTTTTCTCATTGAACGCTTTCAAATCCTCCTCCAGACGGTCGAAACGAATGGTATCATTTTCCACAATCACCCGTCCGCGCGTACCGGAAATTTCCAGTCGGTTGGTGCCCGGAACCTCTGCCGTACAGGTAATGAACAGTCCTGACATACCATTTTCATATTCCATATATGCTGTCACATCATCTTCTACTTCAATGTTATAATGTTTTCCAAATCCAACAAAAGAGCGGATACGCTGCGGCATTCCCAAAATCCACCACCACAAATCCAACTGGTGCGGACACTGGTTGATTAACACGCCGCCGCCTTCATCTTTCCAAGTGCTGCGCCAATCGCTGGAATTGTGATATGCCTGCGGACGGTACCAATTGGTGATAATCCAAATGGCGCGCGTTATCGTGCCAAGTTCTCCGCTTCCCACCAGTTCGCGGACTTTTTGATAGACAGGGTTTGTGCGCTGGTTATACATGATACCGAACACTTTTCCGCTTTTTTCTGCCGCTTCATTCATTTCACGCACCTGTGCCGTATAGACCCCTGCCGGTTTTTCCACCAGCACATGCAGCCCGTTTGCAAACGCCATTTTCGCAATAACCGGATGGTCATAGTGCGGAACGGCAATCAAAATCGCGTCAATTTCGCCGCTCTTTATCATATCTTCCGCATTCGCAAAATGCTTTAGTCCGGTATATCCTTCGTCTTCCACCCATTTCAGCCGCTCCGGTTTGATATCGCAAACAGCCGTCAATTTTCCGTTTTTCACTTTGCCTTCCATCAAATGCATCACATGGCTTCTGCCCATGTTTCCGATACCCACAACACCAATTCTAACCATGTTACTCCACTCCTTCCAAAATAGAACGCAGTGCATTCACTGCAATTTCAAACGTATCCGCACCGCTCTTTGGTTTTTTCTGCGTCTCTTCTTCTGTTTCCAGCGCCGCGAAACCAACAAAGTCACCCAAATGCGGTTCCAAAGACAAAAATCCCTGATATCCGTCTTGCCACAGTCGTGCTAACAACTTCGGCACTTCTCCGATACCCTGCCCTGCCGGCACAACAATACCATCCGCTTTTGCATCTTTGATGTGGACATAACGTATGTAGGATTTCAAAAGTTCATAGGCGTGCGGATATGGCTGACAACCGCACTGCACAAAATTGGCAGGGTCAAACGTTGCCCATAAGTGGTCGCTGCCGACACTCTCAAAAATGTCCAGACACCGCTCCGCACTGTCGCCGTAAATCCCCTTTTCGTTTTCATGCAGCAAAGTGATTTGCTGCTGCGCCGCCGCGTTTGCCATGCGCTGCATACGCCGCAGCACTTCATCACGGTATTTTTCCGGTGCTTCGTCTTTGGGCAAGTAAAAACTAAACACCCGAATAGAATCGGTGCCTAAAATCTTGGCTTTTTCCATCAGATTTTCCAGCCGCGCCATGTGTTCGTCCATATCATCTGTAATGGATATTTTCCCCAGCGGCGACCCCAGCGCTGAAATCTGCATCTCCCCCGCGCGACATTTGTCTGCAACCACACGGATTTCCTCCATGCTGCAATCTGCAATATTTTTTCCGTCTACGCCGCGCATTTCAATATGCCCGATACCAAACCGTTTCATCTGTTCGATTTGCACATCTATCATTGGGTCTATTTCGTCTGCAAATCCTGATAACACAAATGTTGCCATAGATATCCCCTCTCTCATTTCTTTTCTTTATCTTACCTCATATTTTTTCAAATTTCTTTGTTATTTTTGCTTGGAATATTGCAAATCTTGTGGTATACTAACGATAGTATGCACTACCATGTAACTATTAAATTTTATCCCCTTACAAATATCTTTGGCAATTCAGCGGCAATATATTGAAAAACAAAAATGGAGGTTTTCCCTATGCGTGAAACAAGTTCGCACCACTCTGAAAAAGGGTTTAGCATTTCGCGTACCAAATCCTACTATAGTCAGCCCACCACCTTTCCAAACCACATTCACAACCACTATGAGATTTATCTCCTCCGCAGTTCTCATGCTACGTTTAAAGTAGAGGGACAAATCTATGAATTGACGGAGGGCGATGTGATGATGTTCAACAGCCGCGAATTTCATAACATCAGTTTTAACTTGCAGGAACCCTATGAACGGACTACTCTTGGTTTCACAAAAGATTATCTGGAAAATTTCAGTCACACGCCCTATGACCTGTATGCAGGTCTGGATTTCCGAAAACTGGGCAATGGCAATTTACTGCCGGCCGGCGCGGCGCGGCAGACCGGTCTCCTGCGCCATATAGAACAATTGGAAGAATATTCTTTTGGGAACAAACCGGAAAAACAAATCATGCTGCAATGTCTCATGTTGCAAATTTTAATCACGATTAACAAGCTGGTATCTGCTTCGGACTTTTCCGCCGGTTCCCATATCCATAACGAAAAAATTGTGGAAATCATTCAGTATATCAACCATAATCTCACCGCCGACCTCAGCTTGGATGCACTCGCCAGCCGGTTCTATATTTCCAAATACCACTTATCCCATTTATTCAGCGCTTCAACCGGCTTTTCTGTGAAGCAATATATCAGCAGCAAACGCGTTCAATATGCCCAAAAATTGATTTCCGGCGGCACAAGCACATTGGACGCATGTGTATCAGCAGGTTTTAACGACTATTCCAGCTTTTATAAAGCCTATAAAAAAATGTATGGTACAACGCCAAAATCTGCAAAACAGTAATAGAAAAAGAATGGTCGAATGCTGCTGCATTCGACCATTCTTTTTTCTATGATTTATTCTTCCGGTTCATCAACCGATTCTTGTTCCTCCGTCTCCTCTGTTCCTTCCTCTTGTAATGTTTCCTGTTCTGCCGCTTCCGTCTCTTCTGTTTCTTCCGGCACTTCTTGTTCTGCTACAGTTTCCGGTTCAATTGCTTCTTCCGTTTCTTTCACTTCCGGTTCCACTTTTGCTTCTATCATTTCCAGTTCCTCTATCGCTTGTGCCGCTTCCACTTCCTCTATTTCCGGCTCAGCTTTTTCTCCGCTGCTCAACCGTACCAATTCATCATAATAATTTGCCATAACCACATTCATATAGGGGACTATCCACAAAGACAGAATACCACAGGTCAATCCCATGAGAAAATACCAGCCAATGAACGACAAACCCAATATAAACAATTCCCATTTATGCCCCTTCATCAGTTCTCTGCTGCGTTTGATACAGACACATACGCCCATCTGCGGCTGATCCAGCAATAAATAGGGTATCATAGCAAATCCCAGCATGACATAGCATAACAATACTGTCGCAGCAATACCGCAGAGCACTGCCAAAGCCGGATGCACAAATGCTGCCAGCACTGCCGTAATGGCTGCACTGATAAAATACATCACCAGAATTACCAAGAACATCAGTGCATTTGCACCAAGCACTTTGCCAAACCGTCGGAACGGCTGGAACAATCCACCTACGCCGGTTTTTTCGCCACGCCGCAACTTCAAAAATGTCCAGCTATATCCTGTGGATATCATGCAAGCAAAAATAATCCACAACACATAGGCGACTGACATTGCAGCAATACCTGCTCCTTCAGAAAAAGCATTTCCGATTCCCCAGCAGCCCATTACAATAAGCATTGCGCCCCAGCTAACGGCAAACAGTACCAACGTAATCAATACGCCAAACGCCCGTTTTCCACGTAGTTGTTCTTTTGCATTTTGTTTCAATTCTTTTCGTGTTAACATTTTTTCGCCCCTTTTCTTGCAGCTTTAGATATTCGTTCTGAAAACAAATTTCTACGGAACGATATCCGCACCGCTTTATTCAGCAGGCAAAAGCCCGTCTAATGTATGCATATGCCCAAACTATCACCTACATACATTGTCCCACATTTTTACTGCCGTAAGAAATAATAAAACAAGACTTTTGAGGGCCAAAAACTTATTTTAAATTCATGCAAACACAATTTATTGACTAACGCTTCTATTTATGCCTATCTGCGTTCCTTTCTGATAAACGGTTCTTCTATTTTCAAATCCGTTAGAAGTTTATATTTTGCAGGGCGGCGGTATGCATTACCATGCACTTCACTTTCGCGATAGCGGCGAAGTTGTTCCAAGTCAAGTTCCGCCATATAAATTCCTTCTCTCCCATCTGCCTGCAAAATGCAAGTGTCGCGGGAACCTTCTGCTCCGGGTATATAAGCCACGCCGTCAAAAACACTGGAGCCGCCGTTGCAATCAGGAACAGTTTCAGGATAATTGCACGTAGCAATTGCTACCATGTTTTCATACGCCCGTCCGCGCAGCTGTGCAAGACGATTGATTTCCATTGGGCAGGCATTGGGAACCAAAATCAGTTCCGCACCTTTCAGCATTAAAATTCTCGCGCTTTCCGGAAATTCTCTGTCATAACAAATCATTGCTCCGACTTTTACTGCGCCGCAGGCGGTGGAGAGTGTCGTGACATAAAATTCTTCACCGGGTGTTAAATTCCGCTCTATATCAAAATCGCAGGTATGTACTTTTGCATAAGAAAATTGCTGCTTCCCAAATCTATCAAACAAAACAAGTGTATTACGCGGATTGTTTTTAAATTGTTCCAGCAATGTAATTCCAATTGCCATGTCCAGTTCCTTGGCAAGTTTGGCAAATGCATTCACAAAATCACTGTCTCGCGGTATTGCCTCCGCTTTCCATTCTTCTACAGGACGGTTATAAATGTTATATCCATTGCTCCACATTTCAGGAAACAATGCAATGTCAGCCCCCATCTCCTTCGCTTTCCTGCACCATTCTATTCCTTTTTTAAGGTTTTCATCCAAAGTACTGCATGGCGCTATTTGCAGCAATGCAATTTTCAGTAAATTCATTGTTTCGTCTCCCTCCATTCTGTTTTGCAAATTACAATTAGCATCTACCATGAATATGTTAAAACAGACCTAAAACCATGCTTACTTCTCAATAAAAGTCCGTATTCATACGGTTTTCTCGACCTTAAATCTGTTCGACATTGTATCAAAAAACGGTAAATTTGTCAAATTGAGTTTTAAAATATAATACTGTTATTCTGCATTAAACCGGCGTTTTTTCACGCTATAATCGCAAAAAAGTCAAAAAAGCCTTGTAAATAAGGCTTTTTTGACCCGAATGATTCTATTTATTATTTTTTCGTTGACTATCTTTTCTACCAGATACGTCCGTAGTCTCCGGACGCGTTCATCATGGCTTCTATCATAAAATAATCTCCGTAGGACGCCATGGTTTCGTTGCCGTTCTGGCATTTCAAAATGCCGTTCACGGTTTCGTCCAGACAAAGATAGTTTTCTGTCAGTCCGTCCAGCATTTGCTTTGCGCATTTTTGCAAAAACGCGTTTTCCCTATGGCGCAAAATTTCCTGTATGCCGCACAATGCGACGGCGGAAGCGGACGTATCTACAACATGGCTTTCATTTTCCTTGTCCGCAAAATCCCACGTTGTCCATACCTGCGGTTTGCCGCAGGGAATCGCAGGCGTTTCCGGCGGCAATGAAAAATCCCATACCACAGCGCCGTCGCCGCGCAAATGCTTGCAAAAAAACGCGGCAAGCCGTTCGCTGACGTCCAGATAACGTTTGTCTTTGGTATAACTATAACAAATGGCGTAACCATAGATTGCCCACGCAGCACCGCGCGCCCAGCGCGATTCCTTGGAAAAACCGCAGTAGTTTTCCACGCCCAGCGGCGTTCCGTCCTCGGCAAAGCGGTATGCGTGACAAACAGAATCGTCCTCCCGCACGAAATATTGCAGCGTCATATCTGCGTGCGCCTTGGCTATCTCCGCATAGCGCGCGTTCCCACCTGCTTCCGCCGCCCAAAACAACAGCGGCAGATTCATCATGCAGTCCACAATCGCAAGCCCGCGGCTTTCCGTGAAAAAGTGGTCTTTTGCAAGTTCTCCGGACACATACGGCGGAACGGTATCGTCCATACGTCCCCATGCGCGGATATATCCGCCGTTTGGCACAAACCGGTGCGCCAGCGCGTCCGCCGCCAAAAGCCCGACCTGTTTCACGCGTTCTTCACCCGTTAATTGATACAATGCAACAGCGTACAAGCTGTATAAAAAGCCGGTGTCATGCATGGTTTCCAGCGGCGTTTCCAGCACCTTTGCTTCATATCCGTCCAAAAATTGTTTCATCCAGTCTATCGTCCTGCTGTCCTTATCGTATACATAGCTCCAGTACGCCATACCGGTAAAAAAACTTTGCGTCCAGTTAAAAATATGTTCAATACCAATACAGTGTTCCCGATTTGCAAAATATCTCCCGTCATGCGCCGCCGGAAACTCGCGCAAATCCGTCCCAATTTCCGCCATATTGTTTTTGACCTTTTGCATGACCGCTTGTAATTGTTCCTTCATGTCCCTCTCCTCCTCCGACTTACCGTTCTGTTTCTTTTTTCACCTGCCAGCCGTCCTGCGTTCTGCGCAGCATATAACGCGTGCCGTCCGTGGTGAGAATATCCATACCGCCGCTTGCCTGTTCGGCGGCGCGCAGCTTGTTTTCAAGGTAGGGATACACAATTGTATAAAACCGTTCTTCGCCCGCCCCTTTCATGCTTTGCTCTATATGGACACACTTTTCCAATTTTCCGTAGCTCGTCGCCATCCAGCCGGAATATGGCTCCTCTTGTCCGTAGGTCATGTGGTATTCTATCGGCTGCTGTGCAAAGGTTTGCAAAAAAAGCTCCGGCAGTCCTTCCTGCAAAACGGAAATGCTGTTTTCACCGAATGAAACGCTCTCCGGTGCATAGGTGTAGTTCAAATTCCACGAAAGCGTATAGGTATGCGGTTGATTCTCACCGTCTTTGACAGTATCCACCAGCACAAATGCCCCTAATTCCTTCAGGTGAACCACTTCCCGCTCGTGGCGTACATGAATATGGTTTTCCTCAAATTTTTCCACCGGCATTCCTTTCAGCACACCCAAAAGCGCATCGCCATAGTCATCACAATATTCGCCTTTTGCATATTCCACGCCCTCATTTTTGCCGCAGCCCTCCATGGGCGTTTCCCCGATTTTCTCCAGCACCTGCGGGTCGTTTACGGCAAACGGAATGCGGTTTTGCGAATAGCCGTCCACAAACAGGCTGTTATGCGCTGCCGTGGATACATGATACCGGTTGATAATCGTGCTTTGTGCATCGCCTGAATAGTTATAATTTCCGGCATCAATCAATATTTTTTCGCCGAACGCGCTGAGTGTAACAGCATTACAATCCTCATGTGCGTGACCAATCGCCTTGCGGCTGGTTTTAAACAACAAATACCGTTTGTCTGCCTGATTTTTAAAAACATAGTATCCGCCATACGGAAAAAACATGGTCTCCTGAAATCTTCCTAGCAGTTTAACGCCATACAACGCTTCATAATCCGCAATCAAACCGGTAACGTCCTCGCTGTATGCCTTTGCCACTGCTGGCCATGTATTGTCCGACTCCATCATTGCTGTTAAGAATTCGCAGCGTCTGATTACGCGCTCCTTCAATTTTTCTATGCGCGGCGTTGTTTGCCCGCCATATAAGCAATAGACCTCGTTAAACCAAAACGGCATGAAACTGTTGTAGTTAAAAGACTGTTCAATGTCTGTGCCGTCCGGCAGAATATTTCTGCGAAACGCCTCCTCCATGCGTTCCATACCCACAAGGTAAGCGGCAGGCGCCGCGCGCAGTTCGCTGAAACAGATGGAAAAACGCAGCAGTGCGGTTGCGCCGTCAAACAACTGATTGGGCGTATACCGCCGCGCATTGTTGATCATCACATCAACATGGTCGGTTGCAAGCGAAACGATTATCTTTTTCAGCAGTCTGTCCGAAAGCTCTTTTTCTCCAATGATATCTTGCAGCGTCGTCAGCAGCACCGACGTGCGAATGGACGCCGCCAGACCAATCCACGAACCGACAATGCATCCCGGCAGTTGTCCTTCGCCGCCGCATTTATATTTATATTCTGCAAGATACATGGGGCGCGACGTGTGGTATTCTAATCCCTTTGCCCCCCACGGGTGATGGTCCAAAAAGTCCTCCACAAACTGGCACCACTTGTTCAAATAGCGAATGTCTCCCGTATTTTGCCATGCGTTCACCAAATTCCGCGTCCATTCCAAATAGCACAAATGGCTCTGCCACTGATTGTCGTCAAACGGATAGTATAACCAGTCTATCGGCACAGGCAGCTGCACCGGCTCGTAGCCCAGCAAAGACAGTTTATCCTCCAGCATGAAATCCGCCAGCCGTTTCACCTCGTCCGCGTCCGGTGTACCGTGGTGCGTGGGCGCTTTTTGAAAAGAAGTGAACCGTTTCTTCAAATAGTCCCTGTATCGGCAAAACGCCTCGTCATACTCCCCCTGCTCCACACATGCGCGCACGTTTTCCAGACCCGCGCTGTAGATATTGACCAGTTTAAAAAATTCTTGATTACTCATCTCTTCATACATAACATCTTTCTCCTTGTTTGTATTGATTGACATTGACTATA
>Ga0137297_11611_pt1 | contig 12585 bp, 9 predicted proteins | sample RamsorincwithD2O_FD_97191 | JGI IMG/M metagenome (GOLD analysis project Ga0137297, IMG submission 97191) | Mouse cecal microbial communities from Vienna, Austria - Mucin amended with D2O | ecosystem: Host-associated > Mammals > Digestive system > Large intestine > Cecum | place: Austria: Vienna... | reverse complement strand
AGTCCTATTGCCCATACCCTCTCCCCTTGCATTCACAAAAAAGCATTTGAAGTCAAAGGCATTTCCGCCGACTATATTCCCCTGCATATGCCGCCCGAACGGCTTGCACAGGATATTGACTTTTTGCGTCATCATTTCAGCGGTTTCAACTGTACCATTCCACTGAAGGTGAAAATTCTCCCCCATTTGGCGGAAACTGACCGCGCCGCCGCATGGCTGGGCAGCGTGAACACTGTTGCTTGCCGCGACGGCAAACTATATGGTTATAGTACGGACGGATATGGGTTTCTTTCCTCCCTTGCGCTGGAGGGTGTTTCCCTCGCCGGTAAACGCGTGCTGCTGTTAGGTTCCGGCGGCGTAGCGCGTGTGATTGCGCACGAATGCGCTTCTGCCGGCGCGGACGTTACCATTTGCGCCCGCAACCGACAGACGGGCTGCGAACTGGCTGAAACGGTCAAAGAACATACCAGACGCGCTGTCACCTATACCGACCGGCCCGCTGCGGCTGACTACGATTTGCTAGTCAACGGTACGCCCGTCGGCATGTCTCCAAACACGAACGATTCCCCCATTGCCAAAGAATTTCTCTCCGGCATATCGGTGGTGTTCGATACCATCTATGCACCTGCTGAAACGCTTTTGCTTCGCAATGCGCGGGAGTGCGGTGCAAAAACCATCAACGGTTTATATATGCTGATTTACCAAGCGCTGCGGGCACAGGAAATCTGGCTGGATATCAAATTCACCGATGAGGAAGTTCGCGCAATTGCCGCGCATGTACAGGCGGAACTGGACAGGAGGGACGCACAATGAACATTATCCTGACCGGTTTCATGGGCAGCGGAAAAACAACCTTTGGCAAAAAACTGGCGCAGCGCAGCGGCTTCACGTTTTTAGACATGGACGCTGAAATCGAAGCGCAAGCCGGTATGCCGATTGTTGATATTTTTTCCACGCACGGCGAACCCTATTTCCGTGCGCTGGAGCACACTTTTTTGCAGTCCCTGTCACAGCAGCAAAATCTTGTGCTTTCCACCGGCGGCGGTATTGTGCTCAATCCTGATAACATGGCAATTTTAAAACAGTGCGGCACGATTGTTTTTCTGTCGCCTCCGCCGGAGGTATTGCTGGAACGTTTGGCGGGCGATACCACCCGACCGGTCATTGCTGGAAAAACGCCGGACGAAATTCTGGATTTGTACCAGACGCGGCTTCCTTTTTACCAAAAATATGCAGACATGACGCTGGACGGCAGCGCAGCGTCCATGGAACAATTGCTGCAATCTATCAATGAACATACAAACTAAAAAAGAAAGGCGGACACATCATGGAACTCAAACGGTGCGGCGCGGAACTGCTTGCTTTGGTATATCCCGATATGCAGCGGCAATTTCCGCCCACGGAGCGCAAACCGCTTTCCCTTCTGGAACAATTGATTTCCCAGAAACGCTATGACTTGATTATGGCATATGATAACGGCACGCCGGTGGGCTATTTACTGTTGTGTCCCACGCCGCAAAAAATCGTTTGGCTGGACTATATCGCTGTGTTTCCGGACAAACACAGTCACGGTTACGGTTCCGAAATGCTGCGGCAGCTTTCCGCTGTTTATCCCGCTGCCACAGGCTGCCTGCTGGAAGTGGAACAGGCAGACCCTTCGGTTCCCAATACGCTGCGCCGCATTCGCTTCTATGAATCGCTGGGCTGCCGGAAATATCCTTTCTACTATGCTTTGCCAACACCGGACGGCAGTTTCCCCATGGACTTATATCTGCTGCCATGGCAGCAGACGCCGCCGGTTGCCGAAGATATCCAAGGCGCTATTTTGCACGCGTTTCACACCATTCATCAGGACATTCCCCACCGCAATATGGTATATCAAAAAATTCTCCAAAGTATGGAGAAACAGTCATTTTAAACGATGGAATTACGATTCGTAATTCCATCGTTTTTCTTTATCCCGATTCCTTTTTCTAAAATTTGTTTCAAAAACCACTTGACATTATACGACTACGGATGTAGAATATAATTAGACTACAATCGTAGACTGAATGTAAGGAGGTTTTTATATGACGTCAAAAAGCAATACCATCGGCGAAGCAGAACTCGAAATTATGAAAGTTCTGTGGCGCGCCGGAAAGCCTGTCAACACGCAATATATCAACGAAGCCGTGGAGGAAAAAGGCTGGAAACGCACCACGATATCGACCTTTTTAACGCGTCTCGTACAAAAAGGCGCGCTGTCCTGCGAAAAGCAAGGAAAATCCTATTATTATACGCCGCTGATTTCCCAGTCGGAATATAGAATGTCGCAAACGAAACATCTTATCAAAAGTCTCTATAACGGTTCTGTGAAAGAATTCGCAGTTTCGCTGTTTGAAGAAGAAACGCTGTCCGCAGGCGATATCAGGGAACTAAAAGCAATTTTTGAGGACAAGGAGGTCTAATGATGCTGGAAAACCTTTTTCAGGCAATGCTGCTCACTTCTTGTATCGGTACGGCGCTCAGTCTCCTTCTGTTACTGTTGAAACCCGCCACAAAAAAATATTTCAGCAGCAATTGGCACTACTACATATGGCTTGTCGTTCTCTTTGTGATGATATTGCCTGTTCGGTTTCATCTGCCAATCGCCGCACCGCCGGCGGTTTCCGCACCTGTTCAAACGGCAATGCTGCCGCCTCCACAGACAGACGCGCTTACTCACCTTGAACCACAAGAAACAGCGCAGCCCACACAAACCGCTCCCGCACTTGCAACACTCATTTGGCTGAAAACGGTTTGGGGAAATAAATCGGTGATATTCCCGCTGCTCTGGCTGGCTGTCGCCGCCGGATTGCTGCTTCTAAAACTGCTGCGTTACGCAGCATTTCTGCACAGCGTCCGCAAGTATTCCGATATCATTTCCTGCCCTGCACTGGCAGCTTTTACAAACCGGAACATTCTTGTCAGGGCAAGCGATAGAATCAGTTCGCCGCTCATGGTAGGCATATTCAATCCTGTTTTGCTGCTTCCCAAAACTGAATTGACGCAGCAGCAGTTTGAACACGTTCTCGCCCATGAAACGACCCATTTGAAGCGAAACGATATTTGCTATAAATGGTTTGTGTTATTCGTCAAATGCGTTCATTGGTTCAACCCCATGATTTATGTAGTGCAGCATCAAATCAATCTGGAATGCGAAATTTCCTGCGACTGGGCAGTCACAAAGCACATGAACGAAACGGAAACCCGCAGCTATGCCGATACCATTCTCACGCTGCTCGCAGCAGGACGTTCCAAAACTATTCCGCTGACAACCGGAATGACAGGAAGCAAAAAAAATTTGAAAAGGAGATTTATCATGATGAAAAACAAAAAAACCGTTAGCAAATTGACGTCGTTCGTGTCCGTCCTTCTCACTGTCGTGCTGCTATCCACTACCATATTTGCAAGCGGCGCACTGTCCTATTTGGTCGCAGACGATTATACGATTGAAATTACAAATAACGGCGAAAAAATAGTGCTGGGGAATAAACCCTTTATTGAAAACGGCTCTGTTTATGTTCCCCTGCGTGAAACACTGGAAAAAGCAGGTTTTCATAACAGCAACAGCGATATTCGATGGAATGACGGAAAAATAGATGTTGCCCTTGCTCAAAGCAACGGAGAGGCGGGACTGTTTCACATAGAAATTGGCAGCCGCAATATAGGTTTGAACCGCATTGATGCAGCTGCAATCTATTCGGCTCCCATAGAAAAACCAAATGCAGTCCGAATGAGTATAATAATGGAAAATCCGCCTGTTTTAAAAGGATGGACGACCTATATTCCTATCGAAAACATCAACTATATGCTTTATAATTTCTTTGATCTCAGAACTGCTGACGGCGCTCTATACAAGTTATCATTCGGTATTTATGATAAAAACGCCGCTGATATTACGGCGCAGTTTAACAACGCCAAGCAATCACAGCAAGAAACCGAATTTATGAAAAAACCAGAGTATACCGCAGCTAACTTTTTCACTGCATTTGAAAACAGTGATTTTGAAGCCATGAAAAAATATTGTACCAACAACTGCATTGACACATATTTCAAAGAAGGCGCTGTTTTTGGCATGAAAAAGGCTTCTTTGGAATCGCTGGAAATTGACCCCTTAGAATATGCCAAATCCTCCAATGACTTTAATATTCTGGTAAGTGTCCACATGGAACCGGCGAAAATTTCCGTATTTTCCCCTGACCAGACCCAAACCTCGTTTTATGTTTGCCTTGTCAGACAACCGGACGACAGATATTTGATTGACAGTTTTGTAACCGGACTATGAGGCTATAAAAAGGGTGCTGCCCTGCGGATTCTTCCGCAGGGCAGCACCCTTTTTTATATTGGGACACACAACTTGCAAACGCTTTTTTGCGTTTCGTTTGCAGCGTCCGTTTTATATCACCTGATATCCGGCTTCTTCCACAGCGTTTTTCAGTTCCGCCGCGTCCAGATTCTTTCCTGTTGCCACTGCTTCTTTTTTCTCCAAATCCACTTCCGCCCGTTTCACGGATTTCAGTTCCTCCAGTGCATTTTTCACCCTTGCAGAGCAATGTCCGCAGGACATTCCTTCTACATGAATCGTCATCGTTTCCTGTTTTCCAAACATCATTTATGCTCCTTTCCGGTTGTTTCTTAATTATTATAATGAAAATTGTTCAAATACATACGCATTTTCTCAAATGTTCCTTCTCCTACGACCTCCGCAATCCGTTTTGCGTCCCGCTGCGCTTCCTCCGGCTCCACTTCAAATATATCCTCCAGCAATGACCGAATGATGTCCTCTTTTTTCCAAAACGATTGCGCCATACGGATTCCTTTTGGCGTCAAAAAAACAGATGCATATCGTTCTTGCTCCGCCAGTCCCTGCGACACCAGAATACGAATTGCTTTGTTCACACTTGGTTTGCTGACGCCAAGCTCTGCCGCAACATCAACAGATCGCACACCCGCGCCCTGTCCCAACATATAAATCACACGCAAATATTCTTTTGCCGCTGAGGATAATTCCGCCATAGTTCCACCATCTTTCATTGGATTTGGAATATTATTTTCTGTCATGCCCGCCGGTAAGGCAAACAAAAATCAAATATGCTTGCGCCATGCAGGCACTGCATAAAATTCATTTTTTGTTTGTCTACAGCAAAAACCGCCCAAAGCACATGGCTCCGGGCGGCATTTTTTCTGTTTCTTACAGGATTGCCATTTCTGTTTCTTTATCAAACAGATGCATTTTATCCATATCCAGTGTTACTTTGATATCGTCATGTGCCTGCGCTGTTGTACGCGGATTCACACGTGCAATAAAGTCAACACCGTCAATTTTCAGATACAAATAGGTTTCTGCACCCATTGCTTCTGTTACTTCAACATGCGCGTCCACAATAGACTCTGTCAAAGTTGTCATATAAACTTCTTCGTCATGTACGTTTTCAGGACGAATACCGAATTTCACTTCTTTGCCAACATAACCGGAGTCTTCAATTTTCTTCGCTTTGCCTTCCGGCACTTTAATGGAGTTGCTGCCGAATTCCACATAAAGACCACCGTCTTTTTTGGTAACAACAGCGTCTACAAAGTTCATAACCGGGCTGCCAATGAAGCCGGCAACAAAGATGTTAACCGGATTTTCATACAGCGTCTGCGGAGAAGCAACCTGCTGAATGACACCGTCTTTCATACATACAATCTGCGTACCCATTGTCATAGCTTCTACCTGGTCATGGGTTACATAGATGAATGTTGTCTGCAAACGATGATGCAGTTTGTTGATTTCGGTTCTCATCTGCGCTCTGAGTTTTGCATCCAAGTTGGACAGCGGTTCGTCCATCAAGAATACTTTCGGTTCACGCACGATTGCACGTCCCAGCGCAACACGCTGACGCTGACCACCGGAAAGCGCCTTCGGTTTTCTATCAAGCAGATGGTCAATATCCAGAATCTTAGCAGCTTCTGTTACACGTCTCTTGATTTCGTCCTTCGGCGTTTTTCTCAGTTTCAGACCGAACGCCATATTTTCAAATACTGTCATATGCGGATACAGAGCATAGTTCTGGAACACCATTGCGATATCTCTGTCTTTCGGCGCAACATCGTTTACCAATTTGTCGTCGATATACAGTTCTCCTTCGCTGATTTCTTCCAGACCAGCAATCATTCTGAGCGTTGTCGATTTACCACAGCCGGAAGGTCCGAGCAGTATGATAAAATCTTTGTCGGCAATGTCGAGGTTAAAATCTTTTACCGCTTCTACCCCGCCAGCATACCGTTTGTAAATGCCTTTGAGTTTTAAACTTGCCATGAAAAGTCCTCCCTATCTCATCTATTTTTTTCAGTAAACTCATCATTTGCTGAAGTTCCCTTGAACTACTTTATATATATCATACCATTATTTCAGGGTTTTGCAAATAGGCAAAATGTTTGAAATAACTTATCATGAATTAGCAACATTGCATAAATCATTGTCAATATTTCTCATTGTTAACGAAATTCTCCCTTTTTTAACGTCAATATCAACAATTTTCACTGTCACCACATCCCCGATTGATAGAATATCCATAGGATGTTTAATAAATCTACTTGAAATTTGTGATATGTGCACAAGCCCATCCTGGTGGACGCCAATGTCCACAAACGCACCGAAATCCGTGATATTACGCACGGTTCCGCGCATCACCATTCCCGCTTTTAATTGCTCCATGGAAAGCACATCCGTCCGCAGAACAGGTTCCGGCAATTCATCACGCGGGTCTCTGCCCGGTTTGAGCAGTTCCTCTATCATGTCCTGCACGGTGGGCAGTCCCACGCCATGCTGCGCCGCAATAGCGGACAAATCTATTTTTTCTGCTTTTTTCTTGAGGTCGCCGATTTTTTGTTCTTTGACGTCCTCCAACGTATAGCCGCAGGTGCGAATCAATTCTTCCGCCAAGGCATAGGATTCCGGGTGTACCGCTGTGTTGTCCAAAATATTTTTTCCGTCCAGAATACGCAGAAAACCCGCGCATTGTTCAAATGCTTTGCTGCCCAGTTTCTTCACTTTTTTCAGCTGTGCGCGGCTGGTGAATTTCCCTTCCTCCTCACGGTAAGCAACAATGTTTTTCGCAATGCCGCTGTTAATGCCCGATACATAAGAAAGCAGCGGCGCCGACGCCGTGTTGACGTCCACACCCACATTGTTCACGCAAGCCTCCACCACGCCGCCCAGCGCTTCTCCCAAGCGTTTTTGGTTCATATCATGCTGATATTGTCCCACGCCGATTGCTTTGGGATCAATTTTCACCAATTCTGCCAACGGGTCTTCCAGCCGTCTGGCAATAGACACCGCGCTGCGCAGCGCCACATCATATTCCGGAAATTCCTCCGCCGCCAGTTCCGACGCGGAATAGACCGACGCGCCTGCCTCGCTGACAATGACATATTTCACGTCCCGCGACGCTTCGCGAATCACTTCTGCCGCAAACAATTCCGTCTCACGCGACGCCGTCCCATTTCCAATTGAAATGATATCCACCGCATTTTTCTCAATGGCGTCCAGCAATACTTTTTTCGCTTTTTGTTTGTCGTGGTGTTCCAATGTACAATAAACAATGCCTGTATCCAAAACCTTTCCCGTCTCGTCTACCACCGCCATTTTGCACCCTGTGCGGAAGCCCGGGTCCAGCCCCATCACCACGCGTTTGCGAATGGGCGGCTGGAGCAGCAATTGTTTCAAGTTTTCGGAAAACAAATGAATTGCTTTTTCTCCCGCTTCGTCCGTCAAAATATTCCGCACTTCGTTTTCAATGGACGGCGCAATCAGCCGGTCATAGGCGTCGCAGACTGCCGCACCGACATATTCCGCCGCCGGTGCGGACGGTTCGCTTATCATGTCGCGTTGCAGTGCCGCTTTGAGTTCCTCCGCGTCCACTTCCAATTTGACATGCAAAATTTCCTCTTTTTCCCCGCGGTTAATCGCCAGCACACGGTGGTTCGCTATTTTTGCCACCGGCTCGCTGAAATCATAGTAGTTGGTATAGACGCTCTCTTTTTCCGCGTCCGCCGCTTTGACAGAAAGCATACCGGTCTGCAAGGTTTTGCTGCGGATAAATTTCCGGTATTTTGCGTTGTCGGACACCTGCTCCGCAATGATGTCCATAGCGCCCGCAAGCGCCTGCTGTGCGTTCTCCACGCCCTTTTCCGCATCTATGTAACCTGCCGCGGCAGCTTCCACGTTTTCCTCTTTCCGCTGCGCCAAAAGCAGTTCCGCCAACGGTTCCAGCCCTTTTTCTTTTGCCATCATCGCACGCGTACGGCGTTTGGGCTTATAGGGTCGGTAGATATCTTCGATTTCCTGCAATGTTTTCGCCTGTACCAATTTCACGCGCAGTTCCTCTGTCATTTTATCCTGCTCGGTAATCAGCCGGATAACGTCTTCCCGCCGCTGCTCCAAATTCCGCAAATATTCCAGCCGGTCATGCAGTTTACGCAAAATCGTGTCGTCCAAACTTCCCGTCGCTTCCTTACGGTAGCGGGCAATGAACGGAATGGTGTTGCCGTCGTCAATCAGTTCCACCGCCGCGCGCACCTGTCCTTCCCGTATGCCCAATTCCTCCGCCAATTGTTTTATCATATCCATTGTATCCCGCTCCTTATTTTAATTCCAATATTGTCACACCGCTGTCGCCTTCGCCATAGTTGCCCAAACGGTAGCTTTTCACAAACTTGTTGCGGCGCAGATATTCATGAATGCCCGCCCGCAGCGCGCCTGTACCTTTTCCGTGAATGATGGAAACTGCGTGCAGCGACGCCAACACAGCGTCGTCTATAAATTTGTCAATTTGAATCGTTGCTTCGTCCACCGTCTGTCCGCGCACGTCTACCTCCGCGCCCACTTTCATGGTTTTTCCGACACTGCGCGTTGCAGACGCTTTTCTCCCTGCCGATTTATCCACTTTACGCCGCACCGCTTCAAGGTCGCTGAGTTTTGCATCCACTTTCATCATACCCACTTGAACTTTGCATATGCCTTTGCTGTTTGGCAGCGTCAGCACTTCGCCCTCCTCTTGCAGCGACAGCACGCGCACCGGCATACCCAGCGTCACATCACCGGATTTTAATGTCGTATGCGGCTTTTTCTTGACTGCCGCGCCGCCGGAAACCGCCTCCTCTTTGTCGCGCACGTCCTGCCGCAGTTGTTCCAGCTTGCGCAGCGCTTCTTTTTCCTGCACCTGCGCAGATAACTGATGCGCTTCTTTGAGAATCTGTTTCATTTCCTGTTTTGCCTGTGCCACCAGTTCTTTTGCTTCCACGCGCGCTTTTTCCATCAGTTTTTCGCGTTTTTCCTGCACGTTATCCTTTTGGCTGCGCGCCTCCGCCAATTCCCGCTTTGCTTGTTCCATCAGCTTTTGCGCTTCATAGAGTTGTTCCTCCGCTTTGACTCGTTTGAGTTCCAACTCTCCCACCACGTCCTCAAAACGGACGTTTTCACTGCTGAGCCGCTGCGCCGCCAAAGAAATGATATCCTCCCGCAGTCCCAAGCGTTTGGAAATCGCAAACGCATTACTTTTTCCAGGAATCCCAATCAGCAGTCGGTAAGTCGGCTGCAGCGTCGCAACGTCAAATTCACAGGAAGCGTTTTCCACGCCGTCCGTCGAGAGCGCATAAAGTTTGAGTTCGCTGTAGTGCGTTGTTGCAACCGCTTTGCCTCCCATTTGGCGGACATATTCCAAAATTTCAATTGCCAGCGCCGCACCTTCGTCCGGGTCTGTCCCTGCGCCCAATTCGTCAAACAACACCAGCGTATCGCTGCCGGTCTCTTTTAATATCTCCACAATATTCACCATGTGGGAAGAAAACGTACTGAGACTTTGCTCAATGCTCTGTTCGTCGCCAATATCGGCAAACACCTGCCGGTAAACCGGCATTTCACTGCCCAGTTCCGCCGGAATTTGAATGCCCGATTGCGTCAGCAGCGCAAACAGTCCCACCGTTTTCAGCGTAACCGTTTTCCCGCCCGTGTTAGGCCCTGTTACCACCAGCGTATCAAATTCGTTGCCGAGATGAATGTTAATCGGTACCACTTTTTCTCTGTCAATCAGCGGGTGCCGTCCCTTGCGAATGTTTAAATGTCCTTCTTTGCTGAGTTTCGGCGCTTCACAATGATATTGCAGACAAAATTTCGCTTTGGCAAACCACAAATCCAACTTAATGAGGATATCATAATTCAGCGCTATCGCATCTGCGCATTCCGCCACTTTGGCGGACAGTTCCATAATAATGCGCTCCACCTCATGTTCTTCCTGCACCGCAAGTTCCCGAATTTGGTTGTTTGCTTGCACCACCGCCATAGGCTCAATGAACACTGTCGCTCCCGTGGAGGAACTATCATGCAAAATGCCCGGCACATCTGCTTTGTGTTCACTCTTCACCGGAATCACATAGCGGTCTCCGCGCATTGTCACAATCGCGTCCTGCAAATATTTGGCGTGCTTGGGCGAATGAATCATATTGTTCAAAATATCTCTGATTTTCCCATGCAAAATATTTTTCCGGCGGCGTATGCTGTGCAGTTCACTGCTTGCCGTATCCGCCAAATCTTCCTCGCTCGCCACCGCGTCATTGATTTCCCGCCGCAGCGCCGCATTGGAAACAAGCTGGGCGCCCAAGTTTCCCAAAATGTCCAGCTCCGCTTCCTCACCGGTATATTTACGCATTCGCTCTGCCGTTCCAAACAGACCGGCTACCTGAAGCAGTTCCCGCAAATGCAGCATACCGCCCGCTTCCGCGCGCCGCGCTGCATTTTTCACTTCGCCCACCGGCGACAGCGGCGGCGCCCCCTGCCGTTGTATCATTTGTACTGCCTGAGAGGTTTCCGCCAGCATTTGTTCCACTTCATGAAACTCCGGCGACGGACGCATTTCCAAAATCCGTTTCTTGGTTTCCTCGCTGGCTGCCAAATCCGCAACAATCTGTAAAATTTTATCATATTCTAATAGTCTGCATACTTTCTCCGTCATGACCGTTTTGTGTTCCTCCGTTTTTTCATATCTCATTCAAACTAATTTTAAATCATATAATCGTCACTCTGCATATATTATATCATACCCTACCGTTTTTTGGCAATGGCTGTCCCCATTTTTGCCAAATTTTTTTCCAGTTTTTCCAAAAACATTTTTGATACAAAGCCTACCTTGCTACTATATTTTCTTATACCGCGTCAAATCTAAGGTTTGAAATGCTTTCCATTTTATTCCAACAATCCATTCATAGTTATCCACATTTTGCGGATTATCCACGCCCTATCCCTAAAAACAATGTGGATAACTTCACTTTTTACCCATTTTTCGCTCTTTTTTTGTGGATAACTCTGTGGAAATGTGGGTAACTTCACAATTTATTATTTCCACATTGTATTTTTTTCATTTCCTTTTTCTATAAAAATTTACCATACAACTTTCTCAAACTTTTGATAAACAGCAGCTTATATTCTCTTTTTTATCATTCATTTCATAAATTATCGACAAATGTATGCATGGCATAAAAACAAAGCCTAACCCATATAAAAGGTTAGACTTTGTTTGTTTTCAGTTTTCAGTTTTCAGTTTTCAGTTTCGCGCAGTCTGTCAACAATGCTCTGTTTCTCCACGGTAGAAAGCACCGGCAGCGGCAGAAAAAATCCTATCACAAGCAGTATAGGAATTATGACAAGCAGCGGCAAAAGCGTAAATTGATATGAGAAAAACCAAATATTTTTTGCTATCGTGCCGCCAATCAACGCCGACGTTGCAACACTGAGCGCAAACGATACCGCGCCCGCGCCGGCAGTGTACAGAAGCCCTTCGGTGACAAGCATTTTCCGAAGCTGCCCCTGTGTCATGCCGATAGATTGGAGCATTGCAAACTCGCGTTTTCTTGTCAAAATGCTTGTCAGCACGGAATTCATAAAATTCAACACACCAATAAGTCCTATAATAAGGCTCAGCACGCCGCCGACAATCAGTACCGTATTTCGCAGTCCTTCAAATTCATTTGCTTTTGTCTGCTTTGACGAGTACGCCATAACAGGTTCCACACTCTCGGTATAATTGTGTAAAAATGCGTCCATCGCCGCTTCGGAACCGTCCAAAACATCATATACATACATCATTGTACCCGGATTGCAAACCATTGTTTTATAGACCTCAGCAGGCAGATAATAGGAATAATTATATACGGTACGGCAGGAATTTGTGAAGGTATTAATCTCCACCTTCGCCATCACCTCATATTGATATTCGGTATATTCATTGTCGCCCGCGCTGTCACCGTTCCCCTTATAATTGCACAACGTCACCGTGTCGCCTATATTGTAATGCGAAGTTGCCCATATAGGATTGTGATTGTCGTCCGTCTCTACACCCTCTAAAATATATTTGCCCGTTTTTAGCTTTTCATAATCAATTTCCCCTTCCAGCACTTTTAAATTGCCCAGCGGAAAATCCTCCAATCCATATACCGCGCTGAAATAGTTGCCGTTATCATCTTTGTTTGCAGCAAGATACTGTGTATCTCTGCCGCTTGGCTTCACCCGAAAGCATTCTGCGTCGC
>Ga0137297_11610_pt1 | contig 12586 bp, 19 predicted proteins | sample RamsorincwithD2O_FD_97191 | JGI IMG/M metagenome (GOLD analysis project Ga0137297, IMG submission 97191) | Mouse cecal microbial communities from Vienna, Austria - Mucin amended with D2O | ecosystem: Host-associated > Mammals > Digestive system > Large intestine > Cecum | place: Austria: Vienna... | reverse complement strand
GGAGATACCTCAAAAAAACGCTGAGGGTCGCACGCACATAGAGGGGGGTTAGATTTATGGCAGAAAATGAAAAAACATCCGAGAAGAAACAGACCAAAAGGCCAAAAATGTTGACAGATGCCCGGATAAAAAAAGAGGTTGCAAGACTTCAACCCATGTTTGCCGGGATTGATGATGAAGACAAAAAAAGCCTTGTAAATTCACTGATTGAAGAGGCCGCCTTTTTAAAAATTGCCTGCCTGCAAGCAAAGGCAGAATTGAAAAAAGAGGGGTTGACGGCGGAAACGGTAAACGCTTCCCAAAAATTTATTAAGGCCCACCCATCCGCCCAAATTTACGAAAAATACGCCCGGCAATACACACAAATTATTCACACTTTGATTGAGTATTTGCCACCAAAAGAAAAGAAAAATATTAGCAGATTGGCAGCACTTAGGGAAGCATAAGCCACATGGGAAACTATATCTTTTTGTATTGGGAAGCGATTCAAAGTGGCCGGGTAACGGTTGGAAAATGGATAAGAATTGTCTATCAGATTTTGGTAGAGGGAATTCAAAACGGGACCTGGATATTTAGCGAACAAAAGGCCAATAAGGCAATAACTTTCATAGAAAATTTTTGCCACCACTCAAAAGGCCGAAATGATTTGTTAAAACTGGAATTGTGGCAAAAGGCAATAGTTTCCGCTATATTCGGAATTTTGGACCCGGCAACGGGATATAGACAATTCCGGGAAGTGTTCATTGTCATTGCCCGTAAAAACGGAAAATCACTTTTTGCGGCCGCATTGTCCGCATATATGGCCTATATTGATGGCGAGTATGGGGCAGAAATTTATTTTCTTGCACCGAAACTGGACCAGGCTAATCTTGTATATGATGCCTTTTATCAGATTGTGCGAAGTGATGATGAATTGGATTTGATAACCAAAAAGCGGCAATCTGATATTTACATAAAAGATTTTAATACAATCATCAAGAAAATTGCTTTCAACTCTAAAAAGTCGGATGGATTCAATCCGCAAATGGTAGTTGGGGACGAAATGGAAGCCTGGCCGGGGCAGCAGGGGTTAGACCAATATGAGGTTATGGCATCAGCGGTGGGAGCTAGAAACCAACCGTTGATTTTGTCTATTTCTACCGCCGGAAAAATGAATGGCGGGGCTTATGATGAACTTATGACACGCTCAACCTCTTTCCTCAAAGGCAATTCAAGGGAAAAGAGGATTTTGCCATTCCTATACATCATTGATGATGTGGAGAAATGGGACGATTTGGAAGAGTTGAAGAAATCCAACCCCAATTTGGGCGTGTCCGTTTCGGAATCGTTCTACGAAGAGCAAATTGCAATCGCCAAAGGTTCCCTGCCTAAAAAGGCGGAATTCTTGATGAAGTATTGCAACATCAAGCAGAACAATTCCATTGCATGGCTTGATTACATAGATGTTCATAAATCGTTTAGCAATATCTGCCTGGCCCTGGAAAACTTCCGGGGGTGCTTTTGCGTTGGCGGAATAGACCTTTCCAGGACAACAGACCTAACCGCCGCAAGCATTGTAATTTACAAGGGCGGAAAAAACTATATCATAACAAAATTTTTCATGCCGAAAAAAAGATTTGCGGAAGCGGTGGACGAAGATAATGTGCCCTATGAGATTTACAAAGACAAAGGATTTCTTGACATATCCGGGGAAAACCAGGTGGATTATAAAGATGTGTACCAATGGTTTATTGACCTTGTGAAGAAATACAAAATCCGGCCGCTGAAAGTTGGTTATGATAAATACATGGCCCACAACCTGGTTGACGAAATGACAATGGCCGGATTCCATATGGATGATGTGTACCAGGGCACCAACCTAACGCCTATTTTGCGTACTTTCGAGGGAGATTTGAAAGATGGAAAATATGATATTGGGGACAATGCCCTTTTGGAGTCACACTTGCTTAATGTGGCCGTGGATATAGACATAAACGATTCCAGGATGAAGCCCGTAAAACTTGAAAAGAGGTTAAGGATTGACGGGGCAATGTCTGTATTTGATGCCTTGACGGTAAAAGACAAATACCATGCTGAAATTGGAAACAAATTGTTAAACAAGGCCGCATAAAAGCAGGCGGCGGCAGCAGGACGAAAAGGGTCAGAATTGAAACAACGAAATCTTTACAATAGGCTTATGGTTCACGCCATGAGCCTATTTTTGCGGAAAGGGGGTAAGCACTACGGGAATAATCGCAAACATTATGAACACATTCCGGGCAAAGTACAGACCATTATTTTTTAGCCGTGGGGATTATGTACCAACCGGGACATTGCAGGATAGCGACATAGTGGGAGCCATTGCGGATGCCATTGCAAAGAATGTGGGAAAGCTAAAACCCCAGGTTATACGGTATGACGAAAACAAGATGGTTATAAAAAACGATAGCCTGGCCCGCCTTTTGGAGTTGCGGCCATGCCCGGAAATGTCAACCTATGATTTTCTATACCGCATTGCATCAGACCTGGTTTATAAATCCAATTCGTTTTCGGTGATTTTTTATAATTCGGATTTTACCAGGGTGCAGAGCATACAACCGATTCAGACAAAGGATTTTAGGATTTTTCTTGATGAAAGCAACAATATCCTTTTCCGCTTCCGTTGGGAGTTTGACGGGAAATATTATACCGTGCCTTATCAGATGGTTATACACATCAAGGCAAGATTTAATAAAAAACGATTCCTGGGAACGCCGCCGGATTTACAGCTGAAAAACCCGCTTGACCTTATCGAAACATCCGGGGAAATGATTAAAAACCTGGTTAGAAATTCGGGCACCCTGGGCGGTTATCTGAAATACAACAATTTTGCGGATGATGAAGAATTGAAGAAAAAGGCAAAAGAATTCATGGAAGCATACATGAATGCAGAAAATGCCGGGGGAATTGCGGCGTTGGATAATACCTATGAATTCAAAGAGCTAAAACAATCAACACCATCATTTCCGACCGCTCAAATTGGATTCTTACGGGAAAATATATACCGCTATTACGGTGTGAATGAAAAAATCTTAACATCCACATTCAATGAAAGTGAGTGGAACGCTTTTTATGAAAATGTAATTGAACCAATCGCCATTCAGTTATCGCTTGAATGTATGTTCAAATTGCTATCTGAAAGAGAGATTGCATTTGGCAACAAGATTATATTCACGGCAAACCGCCTACAATACGCCACATTGCAGACACGGGCGGCAATAGGCGGGGAAATGTACGACCGGGGAGCGATAACAATAAACGAATACCGGGAATTGCTCTATTATGAGCCAATCGAGGATGGGGATGTGCGTATGGTATCGCTTAACTATGTGAAAGCAGGGGACCAAAGCCAATACCAGGTTGGAGCCGACCAGACAGCAGAAAACCGGGCAAGGGAAGCGGCCTACATTGCTTATATCCAAACAAAAAAGAAAGGGGGTTAAAACATTGGATGAACTTCTTAAAAAGTTGTTTACATTCAAGAATGAAACGGCCACAAGTGCGGACCTGTATTTTTACGGTGACATTGTTTCCGATTGGTGGGGAGCCTGGCAGGACGAAGACCAATACCCGGATGCCGTAAAAAATTTCCTGGCAGCACACCAGGGAAAGGATTTAAACATCTATATCAATTCCGGCGGCGGTTCCGTATTTGCGGGAATAGCAATTTACAATATGCTGAAACGCCACCAGGGAAAGAAAACCGTCTATGTGGATGCGTTGGCGGGTTCCATTGCTTCCGTGATTGCTTTTGCCGGGGACAAGGTTATTATTCCGTCAAACTCTTTCTTGATGATTCATAAGCCGTGGGCGGATTGCGTGGGCAATTCGGATGATATGCGGAAAATGGCGGACGATTTGGAAGCCATTGAAACCGGGATTCTCAATATCTATGAAGAGCATTTGAAAGAGGGCGTTTCCGTTGACACCATCAAAGAAATGTTGGCGGCGGAAACCTGGCTGAATGGGCAGCAGGCGGCGGAATTCTTCAATGTGGAAGTTGGAGAAGAAAAAGCCATTGCGGCAGCAGTAACCGAAGAAACAAAGAAATTCTGTAAAGCTATTCCGGCAGAAATCATGGCACGAAAGCAGGCAGAGGAAAAAGCCCTGGCAGACAAAAAGGACCAGGAGAAACGAAACGAGATAACCAAAATCATAATTGCCGCCATGTCAACGGCAGTTTAAAAGTTTAAAACCGAAAGGAGAAAAACAATGACTAGAGAAGAGTTAATGAAAATGTCCAAAAAGGACCTTAAAGCCCGCCTGGCAACACTTAACAGGGATGCCCAGGCAAGGAGCGGGGAAGAGTTGCAGGCCATTATGGATGAAGCCACCGAGATTTCCGGCATCCTGGCAGACATTGCAAACCGTGAAAAGTTGGCCGGAATGGTGCAGGACGGCACAGAGGAACCGCCCCAGGCAGCAGGCGTGGGAGAAGAGGGAAACGAGGTAAAGGACAAAGCCCGTGCAGATTCGGGAAGAGCCTTAAAAGACGGAAAAGCCGTAAAGTACAAGGCAAAAACCATTGCACACCCTAAAAATACGCTCACAACTTCCGGCGTTGTCATGCCACACCACACAAGCCCGGACATTTCCCCCACTTTCAATGATGTTTCGTCCCTCATTGACAGAGTGAAGACAGTACCGCTTCCGGGCGGCGAAAGCTATCAGCGGCCGTTTGTGAAGTCTTACGGGGACGGGGCAGGAAGCACGGCGGAAAATGCAGATTATAACACTTCCGAGCCGGAATTTGGTTACGCCGATATTTCCAGGGAAAAAATCACGGCATATGCGGAAGAGCCGGAAGAAATGCAGAAATTGCCTAATGCCGATTATGACGGCGTTGTTGAAGAGTCTGTTGTGCGGGCAATCAAGCGTTATGCTTCCCGCCAAATTCTGATTGGACAGGGCGGGGCAGGAAAATTCCGTGGAATTTTCTTCAATCCCACATCCGCAACGGATGATATTATCGACCGCAACACGGATATTACAACCATTACCACCATTGATGATGGAACCCTGGATGAAATCATTTATTCCTATGGCGGGGATGAAGAGGTGGAAGATGTTGCCGTGCTGATTCTCAACAAAAAGGATTTGAAGAAATTCGCAAAGTTGAGAGATAAGCAGGGCCGCAAGGTTTACACCATTGCAAACCACGGAAACACGGGAACCATTGATGAAGTGCCTTATATCATCAATTCCGTTTGTAACGAAGTGGGCGGAACGGCAGGAAAATATTGCATGGCCTATGGCCCGTTATCCAATTACGAAGTGACCGTGTTCTCTGATATTGAAGCACAGAAATCCACAGAATATAAATTCAAGCAGGGGCAGATTGCTTATAAGGCTTGCGTATTCATGGGCGGAAATGTGGTTGCGAAGAATGGATTTATCCGTGTCAAAAATGCGGATGCAGAAAGCAAATAAATGAGAAAGGCGGCAGAGCATGACCAAAAAGAAGCTGAAAGAAAAGGCCAAATTGCGAGTGCGTAAAATGTCCACCGACAAATTGGATGAAGATGTGGGGCAACTTGTAGAAGTTGCCCTGGCCGATTTGTCCAGGATAGGGGTGCATAAAAGTTATTTGGAAAATATCGAAGAGCCGCTTCTTGTGGAAGCCGTCTTGCTATATGTAAGTGCTAATTTTGGCAGCCCGGAGAACCGGGAAGCCCTCATGGCATCCTATGACATGATGCTAACCAAAATCAAAGGGGGCGGGTTCCATAGAAGTAAAGACAGCTAAATTACTTAAAAAGAAAAACCAGGCAGAATTTTCCATAACGGAAGTTTTTGCCGATTGCTACCCGGTGGGCCGGGATGAATTCAACATAGCCGGGCAGGGCGGGTGGAAACCGTCTTTCCGGGCGGATGTGTTTCCTATGGTGTACTATCTTTCCCGGGACAAATTCCCCGGCGGCTTTGCAACGCTCGCACAACCCGTTCACCCGTTGGATATATGCAAGCCTGGTTTGTTCCCAGGCTTTGGATGTGTAGAAGCTCTTTGCATATTCTTTCAATCAATCATCCCCTTTTAGGTTAATATAATATAAGCGGGCGTTAAATTCTGACCCGCTTATCTCTTTATGCCTGCTGCCCTGGTGCCTGCACAATAGGCACAAACTGAAATGTCCAGGCTTCGTCATATATCGAAACCACTTCCCCATCTGTATTGATTGCCAATACTTCAAGGAATTTTGGTTTCACGATTGTTTCTCTGTTTCTGTAATCAAAGTTTTCCGGCATCATCACTTCCATGATGCACAAGGCGTTTAATACCTGGCCGCCGTGTATTATCCTAAATCTGCTAACATCAATATTCATTTTGCTTTCCTTTCCCCGCCTGCTGCCTTGTCGGCTTTACCGCTACCGCCGTGAACCCCAGGCGGAACCATTCCCAATTCTTCCGCCACCGCCAAAATAAAGGCGTTTCGGTATTCGTAAAACTGCCGCCGTCCGCAATACACTTCCCCTATGTACTCATACGGGATTGAATGTATTATGGACTCATATATTTTTCTCTGCATATGCTTTCGGATTGTTGGGGTTGTGATATTTCCGCATGATGAAGCAAGGGCATCCGCAATGGCTTTGACTGCCACCTTGTCAAATGCTGACTCTCTATGTAGCCTTATTCTCCTTTCCCTTTTCTCGTTGCCTTGTATTAAACGCTTTGCAACATCCTTTATATCTTCATCCACTTTGGAAACGCTCACCAATGCCCCCCCCAATCCTAAAGATTTTATGTTATTCCTCATAGCTTGCTTTTACTGTTTCTGTCCGCTCCACCTTGATTGAACCTTTCGCCATACGGGAAACCCTGGCTTTTAATCCCCGGCCTATATCAACGGTTACAGATTGCATTTTCTTTTCTGCGATAATATCCACGAAAGAAATCAAATTTGCAACAATGGCTTCATCCAATGCCTTTTCCTCGCCTGCTGCCGGTCCAAAAGTTTCCTCAATCCTGGCTTTGGCTTTCTGAATCTGCTCTTTCTGTTTTGCATACTCTTTTGCTTTATCGCATCCGCAACGGCAAGTGACTAATTCGTTTATCTCCATTTCCGAAAGCCCCGCTTTCCCGGTTGCCGTTCCCATCTGCCCGCAAAATCTACAAGTGCCCGTGTACTCTTCCAGGGCGTAAGAATCCCCCCCTGCTTCGTCCTCGGTTCCTGCTTCTGCCCTCATTTCTTCCAGGTCCTTTTCGTCAATATCATGTCCACCGTCTGTTTTTGTCTTCATGCCCCATTCTCCTTTCGCTTAATCCATAGGCAAGGCGTATTCCCGTTTACGGCGTTTGCAATCTTCCAAAATCCGTTCCAATATGCCTTTTTCCTCTTCATTCATCCAGGTATAATAATTCCCAAGCATTTTCAAAACATGAAGTTTTGCGGCATTGGCTTTTTCCTCTTCGGTTGTGTCGGTATCTGACACATTTTGTTCCTGCTGCCGCTCTTCAACGGTCTTTTTCTTTTTCCCTTTTTCCTCTTCCGCAATGGCCTTGATTTCCTCGGCTTTAATGTCCTGGCCTGCCGCCACCTGGGCGGCAATTTCTTTCTGCTGTTCTTCGGGAAGAGTTGCGGCGGCTCCCGCTGCCGTAATGCCCATATTGCCGTTTTGAAACTGCTCTTTGATTTCCGGCGTGGCCTGGTTGTTTATAGCTTCCAGGGTTCCGATTTTTCCGGCGGACTCGCCCATAATTACCGCCACATAATCCCGGACCCTCTGCCCCTTGTCCAGTTTTAAAACGCCCTCTTTCCTTGCCTGGGTCAATACCTCTTTCCACTCTTTGGCTTGAATCATCAAATCATAATCCGTCATACGGCGGTTGAATGTATTCCCCACAAGTAAGGCAATGCGAAACTCTGTTTCCGTCATGGCCTTATAGCGGCAAGGAATGCTTTTAAACTCTTCGTGGCCCTCTGAAATCAAAATTTCAATTCCGGCAATGCGGCGGTGGCCGGATATAAGCCAATAGGCACCATCCACCATGCCCACAACTAAAGGTTGTTGCAATCCGCCCATCAAAAGGCCGGTTGCCATTTCCTCTAATTCGCCCATACTGTATTTGTTATGCTTTGTCACAACGATTTCCGAAAAATCAAGGATTATGTCCTGGTACTCTTCGGAATTGCCCGCCTGGGCCAATGTGGCACTGTTAAGAATATCTAAGATATTGGCACCCATATTATTTTCCCCCTTTCATGTATTCCGCCATGAATTTTTTGTAATCCTGGGCGGCTCCGCTTCGGATGCAGAATTTTGTTATTGTCTTTTTGGCAATGGTGGCATCTTTGGCCTTTTTATAATGCCGGATGTGTTGGGCGTATATATGCAACCCGGTTTTTGTACGCAACCAAATTTCCGCCGCTTCGGCATATTCTGATTTTTCAAAATCCGTAACCAGGCACCCGGCAATCCTCACTTTTGGATTTAATGCCCGGATGTTTTTCACCTGGGCCGCCAACTCTTCCAGGCCGTCCAAACTGTACCCGTCCAGGTTTACGGGAATAATCACTTCATCCGTTGCCACAATGGCATTGATAACATTTATTCCCAAATCCGGCGGGTTGTCTATGATGCAATAATCATATTCCGTTGCAACTGCTGCCAGGGCGGCTTTGTAACGGTCATGTTGCGGGGTTTCCTGGTCTGCCCTTATTTCGTTTTCCACAAGCTCCATGAAATAATTGCAATTTACCAGGTCAAGGCCCGGAATTGCCGTTTTCTGAATGGTGCCGGGAACCAGGCACCTACTTTTTAGGGCAACGCACGCACCCGGGACAATATCCCCGTTGTAGAGGTCAAAAAGGCGGGAAATGTTCCCCTGCTTGTCATTGTCGAATAACAAAACCCGCTTTTTATAAATTTCCGCCAATGCTTCCGCCATGATTGCCGCCGTGGTTGTCTTCCCAACGCCGCCCTTTAGGTTGATGATTGATACAACTTTCATTTCCTCGGTTTCTCCTTTCCTTTTTCCCGCTTTTTAATCATGCGGGCATATATGTAAAAGGCGGCCACTTTGTCATTGTGCTTTACTTCCGCATCCAGGAATTTATAACCAGGGTACGCCTTTTCCATCTGCTCTTTGAGGGTTCCAAAATCCCGAACCATTCCATCCACTTTCTTTTTGCTGAATTTCCTATAGCTCCGGGTGGGTTTGTCCGGCTTTTGCAAATTCTTTGAAGACCGCCAACGCTTCGTGCCATGTGGATTTTGGGAAATGTAGGTTGCTATTCCCGTAATCATAAAATCATCATCCGGCTTTACTCGCCTTGTATTCTTTCTTTGGCACTTCGTCCATAGGTCTTCTAACTCGTCCCGGTTCATCCCGTCCCCGGACATGAGGATGTGAAAGTGCGGCCGGGTCTTGCTATCAAATGCCGGGATGTAGATATATTTAATATTTTCTTTCCCTGCTTTCTTCCTGCGGTAGTTAATGCGTGCTATGAAGTTTTTTATATCTCTTTCCGCTTCGGCTTCATCCTGGAACATATTTTTATCATCCCAACCGAATGTTGCCCAAATATCCCCCTCACTGAAATTTATATTTGCAAGGCGTATGAGGTAGCGGCGGGCATTCTTGTCGTTAAGGTCCTTTTGTGATTGCTTCGTGCCTTTCTTCCCCGGTGTCTTCGGTACATCTGCCCTATCCTTGAAAGATGGATACACCATAGACTCCACCATTTCTGTACCGCTTTTCTCATTCCTGGATTTTATGGTTGTGGTACGATAAAGGCAACTAACCTTTCCCGTCTTCATCAATCTTTCTAACTCCCACTCTTCCAGGGTGTCTATCTGCTTTTGGTATGCCTGTTCATAATCGTAGTTGTCATATGTCTTTCCCATTTCTTCCCCGCCTTTAATCTATAATCAAATCCCTTTCCCCCATTTGTTAATACCCATTACAAGGACGGGAAAGGGCTTCCCATTTTCCGAATTTTGGCGGCTCAATGCCGCATTGTGTCCATATAGCTTGCCGCCTGGCTTATGGCCGCACAAAATGCCACGCCTGCTGCCAGGATGCCGAATAATACTAATATTAAAGAAATGATAACAAACTTAATTCCTATATCTTGTTATTTCCTCTTTTCAAGCACTATATATTGTTGTATAATATTCCTGTTAAGTTCCAAACACGGGTTGTTTAGGTCCCCGCCTTTCAACCCGTGTTTTTATGCTTCATGCTTCGGGCAATTCTCCGAACATTTCCGCATATTTTGTGTAGTTGCACCGCTTCAATAAAGTTTTTGCATCCTCTTCCTCGATTGCCTGGCCGTAATATGTTGCATAATCCTCTTCATGTGTCAAAAGGTATCTTCCGGCCTTGCTTTTCCATAAGATGTGCGGTATTTCGTTCCCTAACTCTTTCCCCATAATTGCAGATAAGGTTTTATTTTTTACCCACTTTTTCACGGTTGCAATCTCTTCCATTTTTTCCGTATCGTAAACCAAATCATTGATGATAAAACGCATCCTTAAATCTCCGTTTCCTCTTCATATTTCCAATAATATCTGTTGATAATCAACATTTGCCTGGAATTGATAAGGGTCAACCCTAACGGCACCATAACCAATGCAACCGTTGCATCCCCATCCGAAAACCACGCCGATAATGCGGCTATTATTAAAGCGGCCAGGCCATAAAGCCTTTGTGTGACAAAATACCGCTTCCGCTCCCGCATTTCCCTTTGTTCCCGGTTTTTCTGCTTCACGCTTTCCACGCCATCAATAAAACCCATTAGGTAGATAGCTTCATCATGTGCCCGCTCTATCCCACGGGCGGCCGCCTGGGTATTTGCTTCAATTCTGATGCCTTGTAATGCCATTTTGGGTTCCTTTCTTTGCCTTATTATTCAAATTCCCTGGCAATCCCCAGGATTTCATCCATAATGTGTTCCGCATCTGCCACCGTCATTGCCTTATCGTCTATGTAATAATCTGCATATATTTTCCGGGTGTCATTGTTCCATTTTGCAACTTGTTCCGGCAACGGTTCATTTACCGCATCAAAAACAATTCCCTGTTCACGGCACCACTCCACGGCATTTTCCAGGTCTGCATTTGCCCGACTTGTCCACAAAATAACCTTGTGGCCTGCTGCCTGGATTGTCTTCACAAAGGCAAGCATCTTTTTATTTGGTCCCAGGATTTCGGGAAATCTCGTTTCCGCAAGGGTCCCGTCAAAATCAACCGCATAAACCGCCATACTATCCCACCGCCTTTTCTACCTGGCCGCCTGCTGCCATCAAGGAAATATCAAGGGAAGTTTTTCTGATTGCCGCCCTCAAATCTGCATCCGTAAAAATGCCCATCTTTTCCAATTCCGCTTTTAATTTTTCCGCTTTACTCATTTTCCGTTCCCTCGCTTTCTTCCTTTCCCGAAAGGCTCAAATCATATTTTAAAATCATGGCGGCGGTCTGAATGGCTTCCGCCGCTACTGCCAACGCCTGGTTGTACATTTCTTCCGTGGTGGAAAAATTCACGATAAACGGCGGAATGTCTTTGCCCCTCACTTTATCCCAAAGAGCGGCCACGGATTCTTCCAGGGTTTCCATGGCTTCCCGTGTTTCTTCCAATTCCTCTTTAATGACGGCGTAACCCTCATGTTTTGAGTTGAAAAGAGGGAAAGCGGCATTTGCCCTTTGAAGCTCTTCAACGGCCACTTGTTCCATGCTTTCTTTTAACTTTTCCATGCTCATTTTTAAACCTCGCTTTCTTCCGGCGTGCCCTCGGGTTCCTGCTGCTCTTTCGCTTCCTGGCTCTCTTCCTGGTTTCCCAGGTCTGCCAGGGGTGGAATCTGTTCTTTCTTTAAGCGGCGGTCATTCTCCAAAATAACAGTGTTTATGCGTTCCTCTTCCGCCACATCAATAATTTTCTTTAAAGAGTTGGCGGCAATTTCTGTCCTTTCTGCATCCAGGTTGGAGAACAAAGATGTTGCGGCGGAAAGAATGGTTTCAAATTCATCCGTGGTTCTAAGCTCTTCCACGGTGATTTCCGGGTGGTCTTCCTGCTTCCCGCTCATGGTTTCCCTTATGTACTCATGCGGCACATTGCATATAACGGCATTAAGCATCAATTCCGCCTTTGCCGCTTCCCTCATAAGTTTGTAATAATCGGTATGTTTCATTTCCACCGTGCCATCCGGCATGAAGCTATCCAAAAATCCCATTTTTAAATCCTCTCTTTCTTATATTTTTATCTGTAAATAGGTGTGTCGAATGTAAAAAGGGGCTTTTCCTCTTTTTCCGTCCCCTGCTTTTTGTGAATCAAGACGGTGTAATGTTCCATTCCGTCTTCGTCCGATACTTCCCGGGTTGTCTTTATCTCAAATCCATATCGTGAATTGAGTTTGGCACCCAAAAGAACATCTTCAAACTTTGCAATTTCCCTGGTGCCCAATGTGACTTCCTGGGCCGGTAACTTTTGCCAACGGTCAAATGTCCGGGCCAGGTATTCCAAAAAATCCGGCTCAATTACTCCGTTAATTGGTGTCAATGCTGTTTTTCCCATGCTCATTCTCTCCTTGTAATATGATTTTGTAATAAATAAACATCTGCAAATCCT
>Ga0137297_11607_pt1 | contig 12613 bp, 9 predicted proteins | sample RamsorincwithD2O_FD_97191 | JGI IMG/M metagenome (GOLD analysis project Ga0137297, IMG submission 97191) | Mouse cecal microbial communities from Vienna, Austria - Mucin amended with D2O | ecosystem: Host-associated > Mammals > Digestive system > Large intestine > Cecum | place: Austria: Vienna... | reverse complement strand
GTGGAGGCCGAAACCGTTGTGAATACACTGGTTTAATATACCGCCGAGTTTATTGTCACGCTCTAAAATGAGTATATTTTCAATGCCGTTTTTTCTGGCAGAAACAGCGGCGGCAAGCCCTGCGGGACCTCCGCCGATAATGACGATATCGTAAAACTGTATACCATCAGCGGCCGCATCCTGCGCTGTGTTAATATGCATTGTATCTGCATTATAAGAATTCATGGAGAAACCTCCTGTTTTTCGTATTTATGTATATGTAATATCATCCGGTTAAGGTTGATTATGCCAGGTCAGGATGAAAATATCTCTGTAGCAAGCTCTGCTTTTCAGGAGAATGAGCTACTGGCGCATTGCAGAAGAGATATTTTCGCCACGGCGTCCGGAAGTCACAACGGAATATCATCACTTTTAGTACAGCCGACAATCATATGCGCATCTTTCCCGCTCTTGGTGATCTCAAGCTGGGAGATCTGATATTCTCTCGCCAGGATCTCCATCACCTTTGGGGAACAGAAGCCTGACTGGCAGCGCCCCATCCCGGCGCGGACTCTGCGTTTGATGCCGTCCAGGGACTTTGCGCCCAGAGGACGGTGAATGGCATCCAGAATCTCTCCTTCCGTGACGGTTTCACAGCGGCAGACGATATTGCCGTAGGCAGGATGATTTCTGATCAGCTGTGCATAAGCCTCTTTCGAGAGCGTCTTCGGATCGAGAATGCCTTTTCTGTGTCCGTTGAAACCGGGATTTTGAACGGGGGAGAGCAGATCGCAGACTATTTCGGCGATATGGCAGCCAATGGCGGGAGCCGCAGTAAGCCCCGGCGATTCGATTCCTGCCGCATCAATAAAGAAAGGCGCATCCTCCGGTTCCCCGATAATAAATTCGCCGCCCGCCTCATGGGCGCGGCTGCCGCAGAAGGAGGTAATGATCTGCCGTACCGGCAGATCCGGTACGGATCTTTTCGCGGACCAAAGGACCTGTGCCAGACCCTCAGCCGTGGTGTCGGTGGTCTCTTTATCCGCAGAATCTCTTGCGGTGGGACCAATCAGAATATTTCCGTGGACAGTGGGCGTGACAAGAATTCCCTTGCCGGAACTGGTGGGCAGCTGAAAGATCGTCTTATCCACCAGCCCTCCGACGGTTTTGTCAAGCAGACAGTATTCACCCAGCCGCGGTGTGATATGGATCCTGCGGGCGCTGACCATGTTGTGGAATTTATCCGCATGGACGCCGGCCGCGTTGACGACGCATCGGCCCCGCAGTTCCCCGGTATTTGTCAGCAGCTGATAACCTGCCGGAATTTTGGAGATGGTCAGTACTTCCGTATCAAACCGGAATTCCACACCGTTTTCGGTGGCGTTTTCCGCCAGGGCGATGTTCATACCGAAGGGGCATACGATACCGCCCGAAGGGGCATGGACAGCGGCAATCGCCTGATCGGATACGCCTGGTTCCAGTTTATGCAAGTCTTCCTTTTCCAGAATGCGAAGATCGGGAACACCGTTTTCGATGCCCTGCCTGTAAAGTTTTATTAACCGGGGACGGTCTTCCTCGGAGAAGCACAGGATAAGAGAACCGTTTCGTCTGAACGGAAAATCCAGTTCCTTTGACAGAGCTTCCATTTTTTCATTGCCAAGAAGATTCATGTGGGCTTTTAAGGTTCCCGGTTTACAGTCAATGCCGGAATGGACAATGCCGCTGTTGGCTTTGGAAGTCCCGCAACAGACATCCTCTTCTTTCTCGACAACTAAAATATGCAGCTGATAGCGGGACAGTTCTCTGGCCACGGCACTGCCGATGACGCCGGCGCCGATAATGATTACATCATACATGATTCGTGATAACCCTGCTTCGGGTATTACTCCCTTTTTTAATAACAGAAAGCTGACAGATAGTATTTTCAATATAAGTATCTGCGTTTTCTGTGATGAATATCATAGTAACATATTTTTTCCTGATTTGAAATATGGAAAAAGGTTTCGTTGATTTTCCAAAATAAGGAAATATTTCTCTTTTTCTTTTACGCCTTGTTCCATTGAACCCGAAGTAATGTGTATGCTTTGGCGCTTGACCGGTCTGTACGGGGAGGCTTATACTAATATAGGTGACAAAGAAATCAGAAAATTATTTGCGGGGGGAACAAAGATGCCGGTCGGTATTATCGTAAATTCTATTTCCATTGTGGCAGGAGGCATTGCGGGAGCCTGTATAGGGGGAAAATTATCCGAAGACTTTAAAGATAAACTCAATATGATTTTCGGGTGCTGTTCCATGGCGATGGGCTTCTGTGCAGGACTTATTTTTCCACTTACTACAGAGGCAATGATCAACGATTTTAAGGCCTGCGGTGGGTTTTTGATGCTTGCTACAGGGTTTCGGATGTTAAAGGTAAAAATGTTCCCTACGGCGGATATGATTCCGGCTATGATACTTGTAATGCCGGTAAGCTATATCTGGACGTCTCTGATTCTACCGTTAATCGGGTGATTGGGACAGCTGATGAAACGTAACTGGCAAACCGGAATTTAAGTGCGGTACTAAAAAGTAAAACAGGCTGCCCTGTAGAGGGATGGCCTGTTGGTTTATGCGCAGGGGCGCGTACAAGTGGGGAGAAAATTTTACCCGCTCAATTTGAGGGATTGACAAAGTGATATCAAAATGATATCATACAAATATCAAGCATGTTTCTTCATATAAAAAGTAAAAAAATGTGGAAACGGCAAAGAAGTGACAGGAAATTATCAAAAATCACAGGAGGAAAAATGATGGAAGAAAAAATTTTACAGAAAAAGAAGAACGGTATGGCGATGCTGTTATTATTTATAATACTTTATGTCGCCGCAATTGTAGCGATTATCGGCGGGATCGTCATAAATGTGAAGGGGGACAGGGCGCTGATATCGGGTACCTCACTGATCGTCATCGGTATTGTGTATGCAGTGTTCGGCTGGATCCCGTTCTGCGGGCTGCATGTGTTAAAGCCTCAGGAGGCGGCGGTACTGACGCTGTTTGGCAAATATATCGGCAGCCTGAAAGGAGATGGATTTTATTGTGTAAATCCCTTCTGCTCCATGGTAAATCCGGCGGCGGAGACGAAGCTAAATCAGAGCGGTGATGTAAAACCGAATGCCGCGAAATTATTTCAGATCGGGGGGGTTGGAAGCGCAAATTTAAATGTGAATGCGGGAAGTGTCGATAAGAAGATATCCCTGAAGATCATGACATTAAATAATAACAGGCAGAAGATCAACGACTGTCTGGGCAATCCGGTGGAGATCGGTATTGCGGTGATGTGGCGCGTGGTGGATACGGCGAAAGCGGTATTTAATGTGGACAATTATAAAGAATATCTGTCCCTGCAGTGCGACAGCGCGCTGCGCAATGTGGTCAGGATCTATCCTTACGACGCCACGGAAAATGTGGATACCACAGGAGACGGGCAGGCGGATGACGGCAGTCTGCGGGGTTCCAGTGAGATCGTTGCGGAACGGATCAGGCAGGAAATTCAGGATAAAGTCGCAGAAGCGGGACTGGAAATTATCGAAGCCAGAATTACCTATCTGGCCTATGCGCCGGAGATCGCGGCGGTGATGCTGCAGCGCCAGCAGGCGTCGGCGATCATCGATGCAAGAAAACTGATTGTGGACGGCGCTGTGGGCATGGTGGAGATGGCACTGAAGCGTCTGTCTGAAAATGAAGTGGTGGAACTGGACGAAGAGAGAAAAGCAGCCATGGTATCCAATCTGCTGGTGGTACTGTGCGGAAATAAGGATGCCCAGCCTGTTGTAAATTCCGGCAGTCTGTATTAACGGATGGCGGATAATGGTAAAAAACAGGTTCCGCTCCGCCTGTCGGCAAAATTGTATGACGCCATCGCAGCCTGGGCAGAGGATGATTTTCGATCTGTGAATGGCCAGATAGAATATTTGCTGACAGAGTGTGTCCGCCAGCGGAAGAAAAATGGCAGACCGGTGCCCCATGAACTGGATGTGCCGCCGGAACTTGATATCTCATGATATACAGTCGCAAAGAAAAAGTGAAAGGAAACAAAAACATGACAGAACAGAAGAAGGCAAAAAAACAGTTACTTATTTTTCTACTCATAGCATATGGTGTGACCTGTATAACAGGAATCATGACCTGGTATGGAAGCACGATACCGACAGAACTCAGCATCTTTCCCAGCGCCCAGATGTTTTATCCGGCGGCAGGCGTCATGCTGGCGTACCTGCTTACGCAGTGGAAGGACGAAAGGCTGCCCAAAGCGTTTTACTTATGCTTTCTGGCGGTGACATTTGTGATGATCGCCGGATGTGTGATGGCTATTGCCGCGCCAGGAGAACCGGTTTTTGTGGCCGGGCAGGAACTTTCCAGATGGTCTTTGATCGCCCAGTATGTGATGATAGTGGGAACGATCCTGTGCTGGATCATGCTGTTGATATGCGGAAGAGAAAGACGGGAAGCATACGGGCTCAGATGGAAAAACTGGAAGGCGTCTCTTTTGTGCATTTTTGTTTTTCTGGTACTTTATTTCGGCAGAGGGATGCTCAGTTATGTGCTGGACGGACAGGCGGATATGATAACGGAGATTCTGGGAAATCCGACGGCATTGGGTTATCTGCTCGTCATGCCAATCAATTTCCTGCTCTCCTGTATGCCCTTTCTCGGGGAAGAGTACGGCTGGAGATATTACTTACAGCCTCTGCTTCAGAAGAAGTTTGGTATGAGGCAGGGAGTCCTGATCCTTGGCGTGGTGTGGGGCCTGTGGCATATTTTCCTGGACTTTTTCTTCTACACGACGCCGGACAGGGGGGTGATCATGACCGTGTCGCAGATCATTACCTGTCTGGGGCTTGGCATCTTTTTCGGCTGGGCGTACTTAAAGACAGAAAATATATGGGTGCCGGTGATCCTGCACTATTTGAATAATAATCTGATCGTGGTGGTTGCCAATGAGTATTCCACAGGTGTGCTGCAGAATCAGGCGGTGACCTGGGGAATGATCCCGGCGGCGATCCTGCTCAACGGGATTTTGTTTGGGGTGTTTATTTTGTCAAAGGAATTTCGGAAGAGGGAATAGGACAGCAAAATGCTTTTCTAAGTGATCCGGTCAAACGGGGCAGAATTAGATTAAAAAGTTTATATTCTACTGCTGTTCGATTGCCACAGAGCAGATTATACGATAGAATCGGGATATAATCAGCGTGGAGGTGTGCAGAATGTTTGAGATAGACAAACAGAAATTCGGTGCCTTTGTGGCAGGACTGCGGCGGGAGAAAGGATATACGCAAAAAGAACTTGCTGACCGCCTGTTTATCTCGGATAAGGCGGTCAGCAAGTGGGAGACCGGCGCCAGCATACCGGATACGGCACTGCTTGTGCCGCTCTCAGAACTCCTGGGAGTTTCCGTGACGGAGCTTTTAATGAGTGAGAAAATGGAGAAAGAAAACACTCTTGAGCCCGGACAGGTGGAGACCATTGTAAAGACGGCGATCACCTATGGGGAGGATACAGTCAAAAGGGCATATCAGGTAAAAAGCAGATGGCCCTTTTATTATGGACTGTCATTTCTGGCAGGTGTTGCAGGTATGCTGTTAAACTACAGGGGTGGGCGCAGTTTTGAGACATTGGGCACGATTATGGGCCTGTGCGCTGTGTTTGGCGCTTATTTCTGCTTCTTTGTAAAGATGCGTCTTCCCCGGTTTTATGATGAAAATCGCCTGAGTATATTTCATGACGGCGTATTCGAGATGAGTATGCCGGGGATGGAGTTTAACAATAAAAACTGGCCTCATATTGTGGAGGCACTGCGTCTGTGGGCGTGCTTGTCCATGGCGCTTTTTCCGATGTTGCATTATATTCTTGGGAATCCGGCGTGGGGAGCAGTACGTTTTGTCGGAGGGATTGTGTTATTGTTTGTATTTCTAGGCACGCTTTTTGGGACGATCTATGGGGTTGGGAAGAAGTATGAAAAACAGAATATTGCAGATTGATCATAGAGCGGCATAGAAAAATGGTGCGATGGCAGATGTAGTAAAAGTATTGCTAAAATATCCGGCAGCCGTATGAAGGCGGACTGCCGGTTTTTAGAAGAGAAGTATAAATATAGTATTGATTTTATTCGGATAAAATATATTTAAGCATTTGGTATGCCGCCTGTTTCTTGGCCTGTTTTTTGGAAGATGATTTTGCACTGAAGAATATTGCAGCTTCTGTTATATGGCAGGTACATTTCCAGACAGGGTTTCCATTGGTATTATATTGCTGCTCAAATTTATAAAAAGGAATTGAAAAATATCCTCTTCTTGCGAGTATTTCCAGTTGATTGATGGCATCGTTTATATTTGGGTTTGGAATTTCATCCTGAATATAAAATAGCATGTTGTTCCGTTCCAGGTATTCATAAGCTAATGAGCAGACTGCCTTTCGGGCTTCGTTTTTAGTACATGTAATTTCGTCAAATTTTTTATTCGGATCAAAATTTTCGTAGTCGCTGATAAAGTGACCATATTTTTCGGTAAGCAGCTTTACTACAACCAAATCCAGAACTTTGTCACCGATAATTTCCAGTATTTCCTTGTCTTCTCCGCCTTGTTGTTTTGCATAAGAGCGTCTGACAAATGCCTGCTGAAACAAATCGAGATTTCGAAAGTTGTAGCCGATTTGATCCTGAATAAATGTTAAATCTTTTTGTTCCATAAAAAATACCTCCCAGTAATTTGTACTAAAAGGCATAATAAATGCCCGACAAAAATACAACTGTATGACACAGTCCGTTTGTCAGACATGATAGATTAAATTTAGATTCTTTGTTTTCGGGTGTTTATGGATATTTACTTGCATAAATAGGAATAAACACATATAAACAATGTTTCAAATTATAAAGTATTTTCTTGAAAATTGTTGTTTGCTATTGTGCTTATACCGACAAGGCCAACCAATATCATATAAAATATCATTGAAAACCAACATAAATCGCACATAGTTAAGAGCGTGTCTTGAAAAAGGAGAAAATGTTTGTTAATATCATAGACAAGAATCATGAATAAAGAATACAGGAGATAAAGACATGGCTGTTTCATATAACCGGATGTGGAAATTGCTTATTGATAAGAAGATGAGCAAAGCAGACCTGCGAAAAGCAGCGGACATCGCCCCAAATACAATGACAAAACTTCGTCGGGACGAGCCGGTGAATCTTGCAATTCTTGGAAGGATTTGCAGTGTGCTGCGTTGTGATTACGGCGACCTTATGCAATATGTACCGGAGGAGAAAACAGATGACGAATAAGCAGCTAAAGAACTTAAAAGATACATTGTGGGCAACTGCCGATCAGCTGCGCGCTAATTCCGGCCTGAAGTCCACGGAATATGCCGAACCGATTCTGGGCCTTATTTTTCTGCGGTTTGCGGATGTAAAGTACAGCAAATATGAATGTGAAATTAAAGCAGAGTTTGAGAAAAACAAAGGGATGCGTATGGAACGCTCCATACATGAAATTGCAATTGAGAAGTGCGGATTTTATCTTCCGGAAGAAGCGCGATATGATTGGCTTTTAAATCTTCCTGAAAGTGAAAATCTTGCTCAAAAGATCAAAGCGGCAATGGAGGATATTGAAAAGTATACGTCTGAACTTACAGATACTTTGCCGAAAGATGTTTATTACCGTGTGAACAGTCAGGATGATCCTCTCGTACTGGCAAAACTTTTAAAAGCTTTCAAAGATATTCCGGCGGATGTAGAATTAGATATCTTCGGTGAAATTTACGAATATTTTCTGGGTAAATTTGCATTGGCAGAAGGCCAGGGCGGCGGAGAGTTTTTTACGCCGTCTACAGTTGTCCGCTACATGGTGGAGGTCCTTGCTCCTACGGAAGGTAAAATCCTTGATCCTGCGTGCGGAAGCGGCGGTATGTTTGTTCAGACAGCTCATTATATTGAGCGTCATAAAGCCAAAGGAAAACAGATTAACCTGCGTGCTTATGGTGTGGAGAAAACCGGCGCTACGGTAAAGTTAGCCAAAATGAATCTTGTTTTGAATAATGTTCGAGGAACGATTACAGAAGCCAATTCCTATTATCGCGATCCCTATGACAGTTTCGCGAATTTCGATTATGTTATGGCAAATCCGCCGTTTAATGTGGATGAAGTTGAATTGGACGGGGTGAAAGACCAGGCTCGTTTTAATACATACGGCGTTCCGCAAAATAAAACGAAAAACAAAAAGAAAGATGCCAAAGAAACCGTGCCAAACGCAAACTATCTTTGGATCAATCAATTCGCTACAGCACTAAATGAAAACGGACGGGCTGCGCTGGTTATGGCAAATTCTGCATCCGATGCAGGCAACAGTGAAAAAGATATTCGTATAAAATTGGTTGAAAGCGGTGTGATCAGTCAGATGGTGACATTGCCGTCTAATATGTTTACATCGGTAACATTGCCTGCTACCTTGTGGTTTTTTGATAAAGCAAAAGCAGACAGAGAGGAAATTCTTTTTATTGATGCCAGAAATATTTTTACGCAAATTGACCGCGCACACCGTAAATTTTCGGATGAACAAATTCGCAACCTCGGTATTATCACAAGGCTGTATGAGGGAAAGACAGAAGAATTTGAGGCATTACTTGCTGATTACCGGGCCAAACTGGAAGAGGCGCCGGAAGTATCCGATGATGAAGATATTATGCCGAAGAGCTACTGGCAGTCTAACATTGACTGGCTGACAGAACGCTTTCCGGAGGGGAAATACAGGGATGTTGTCGGTCTGTGCAAGGCTGCAAAAGTTGAAGGGGAAGACGGCATCAAAGATCAGGACTATTCCCTGAACCCCGGACGTTATGTCGGCGTTGTCATTGAGGATGACGGCTTGACACAGGATGAGTTTAAACGGAGAATGATGGCTTATTACAAAAAGCTTACCGAACTGAATGAAGAAGCGCATGGGTTGGAAAGTAAGATTGCTTCTAATTTTAAGTCTATATTTGAATAAAAGCTGGGAGAAGGAGAGAATGAGTAAATGGGCTGACTATAAAATTGGAGATATATGTTGTGAAATCTATAGTGGTGGAACACCGTCTACAACTCATCCTGAGTACTGGAACGGGGAATATAATTGGTTATCATCTGGTGAAACATCAAATAGATATATTTTTAAAACAGAGAAAACTATTACACAAAAAGGCATCGATAAATCATCTACAAAGCTAGCTAAATTTGGCAGTCTGGTTATTGCAAGTGCTGGTCAAGGAAAAACACGTGGACAAGTATCCATTTTAAGGTGTGATGCATATATAAATCAGTCAATAATTGCTTTAACGGGTAAACCGGAATTGTTGGATACAACGTTTCTTTTTTACAATATTTTGTTACGTTATGAGGAATTGCGTGTTCGCTCTGATTCGAGTAGTACGCGTGGTAGCATAACTACGGATATGCTTAAAAAGTTACCGATTCTATTACCGGATTTAGCAACCCAAAAGCGTATTGCGGATATTTTATCTGTTTATGATGATTTGATTGAGGCAAACAACCGTAAAATTGAGTTGTTGGAACAGATGGCACAAGAGTTATATCAAGAATGGTTTGTTCGATTCCGCTTTCCGGGTTACGAAAAGGCTAAATTTAAAAATGGTTTGCCTGAGGGGTGGCGATACGGAAAGTTTAAAGACGAATTAAACTATTTCACTGGCAAATTGGATTCCAATGCTGCTGTTCAAAACGGAGAATACTGTTTTTACACATGTGCAAAAACAATCTACAGGACAAATAGTTTCTGCTTTGATGGAGAGTGTGTCTTATTAGGCGGCAATAATGCGACTGGTGATTTTTCTTTATTTTATGCGAATGAGAAACTTGATGCATATCAGCGCACATATATTGTGACTCCGCAAAATATGATATTGTCATGCGTTTATATTTATTTTGTCTTAAAGGATTATTTATTACAATTTAAAACTGCCAGTGCTGGAGTGACAACAAAATTTCTTACAAAAGAAATGTTGAATAAAACTAAAATAGTGGTGCCTGATGAGAAGATAATTTTTCGATATAATACAGTAACAAAAAATATGTTTGAACAGATCGTTTTATTAAAGAAAAGAAATGAAAACCTTATTGCGCAACGAGATATGCTGTTACCACGCTTAATGAGTGGTAAACTAAAAGTTTAACAATTAAAAAAAGTATGAATTTTTTAATTACTTTAGGAATTATATTTGTTGTCTGCTACATAGCAAGTTGGATTACATTTGAAAAAACGCGGATTAACAGTAATTTTCTGCTTAGTATTTTCAGCGGAGTGTTTGCAGGTTTTATTGTCGTATGAGATACTGAAATTAAAAAGTATTTTGATAATAAGGGTATAACTAAAAATGGTATATATGATAAAGAGGGGAGTTTTTGAAAATTAATTTTGCGAGGGAGGTTTTCCTATTTGTATCTAATGAAAAGGAGTGCTCGATAGAAATAATTCTTGTTATGTAGATAAATATTGTAATAGAGTATTACTGTTTGAGTAATAAAAGCTATTGTTATTTGGAGGATAATATGCCATTAGAAAAAGGCGGTAGAGCAGACAAAAAAGGGAATCAATATGAAATAAATTGTATTATTTATGAGATTCTAAAAATTTTAGATGAAATAAATTACAGCATTATTATAGAAGCGCTTGGAGAAGATGAAATTGGAACAGATATTCTTGTAACGACTTTTGAAGGCATAAAAGAACATCAGCAATGTAAAGCACGAAATGCCAGTAAAAAAAGTTGGGAGATTTCTGATTTAAGAGCAAGAAATATATTGAATGCATGGAAAACACAGTTGAATCGAGATGACGACAGAAACGTTGCGTTAGTTAGTCCTATGGAGTGTTCTTTTTTAGTCGATTTAAACAACCGGGCACATAATACAAGTGGTAAAGCCGAAGACTTTTATGCAATTCAGATTATGAAAAGCAGTAAAGAATTTCAGAGTTTTTATAAAGACTTTTGTGCGGAGATGGGTTTAAACTTTGAGAAGCATGAGGATATATTAAAAAGTATAGACTATCTAAGAAGAATTAATTATAAGTCTATATCAGAGTATACGATTCGAGAACTTATAAATCAAAGTATACAGTTTTTGTTTATGAGCGAAAAAAATATTGTATATAACGCGCTGGTATCTTTGGTAGTTACAAAAGATATATGGGGAAAAGAAATAACACAGTCAATGTTATACGATTACTTTAAGAATCAGAAAATAGAGCTTCGGTTAAGAGATAATGATGATAGGATTGTTCCAAGAGTAAGTGAAATTAATCAAGAATACAGAGAAACTTTCAAACCTCTGCATGAGGGATTGATAGAAAGAAAAGAATTTGACAGGTGTATAGAATTAATAGAAAATGAAAAATCATTTATTATTTGTGGAAGTGCAGGATATGGAAAAAGCGGATGTACGGAGGCAATTTTAAATTACTGTGAAAGAAAACGGATGCCGTATATTTCCATAAAACTTGATAGGAGGATACCAAAAGAAAATTGTGAAAGGTGGGGGCAGGAGCTGGGGTTGCCAAGCTCAGTTGCCTATGCACTTCATTGTATTTCAAAGAATGAAAGGGCTATAATTGTATTAGATCAGTTGGACGCTTTGAGATGGACACAGGCAAATTCAAGTGAGGCAATTTCTGTATGCATGGAATTAATCAGGCAGGTAAAATACTTAAATCGTGAGCGAGAAAAGAAAATAATTATGGTATTTGTCTGCAGAACTTATGATTTCGAAAATGACAATAGTATAAATTCCTTGTTTAAAAAAGAAGAAGCTGAAGATAGCGATTGGGAAGTTGTTAATATAGAATATTTTGACGAAAATACAGTCAAGAGAATAATTGGTGAGGAATATAATAACTTATCGTTTAAATTAAAAATGTTATTGAGAATACCGAGCAATATTTATATTTGGCAACATTTAGATAAAGAAGAAGCATACAGCGATTGCCTAACTACAAGTCACTTGATTGAAAAGTGGTTTCATCAGATTTGCAGAAAAAGTATTACGGAGGGCTTGCAGGAGAAATCTGTTATTGAAACGACGTCTGGTATAGTTGATAAATTGGATAAAATAGGCCGTTTGTATGTTCCACAGAATATTTTAAATCTTGGGGAAGCTGGAATTGAGTATCTAATATCATCAGAAATGATTGTAAATCAGAAAAATAAAATCGGTTTTGCACATCAATCTATTTTGGACTATTTCATATCTAAAAGAATGATGGAGAGATATTTTGAGGATGAAAATATTGAAAATATCATAGGTGAAAAAAGAAAGCAAAATCCAGGAAGAAGATATCAGGTGCAGATGTTCTTACAGAATATTTTGGAATATGATAGTGTAGATTTTATTAAAGCCGGAGAGGCAATGTTACTTTCCGATAATATAAGATATTATGTGAAATTTGTTTTTTACGAAATTTTGGGACAGATTACGGAACCTGATGAAGATATTATTCAATTTGTGGTAGGAAATTGTGAAAATGAAGTTTATGGAAAATATTTATTGAATAACGTTATCTATTCTAAAAAGCAGTATATCGCTATTTTGAGAAATCAAGGCATATTAGATAGA
>Ga0137297_11605_pt1 | contig 12623 bp, 14 predicted proteins | sample RamsorincwithD2O_FD_97191 | JGI IMG/M metagenome (GOLD analysis project Ga0137297, IMG submission 97191) | Mouse cecal microbial communities from Vienna, Austria - Mucin amended with D2O | ecosystem: Host-associated > Mammals > Digestive system > Large intestine > Cecum | place: Austria: Vienna... | reverse complement strand
CGTAGGTAAGGAAATAGATGTCTTTGTGTTCCGTTGAGGTATACCGGATGAACCGGAAATAGAACTGGCTCATGCCAGAGTTGTTGTAATGCAGTTCCGGTATGATGACTTTATTGACATAATCAAAATTGACGCTGGAGGGGAGGCTCTGCTGGGTGCAGAGAAGTATCCCGTTCCCGCTGTCCTGCAGTGTCTGGCGGAGTTCCCGTCTTTTGGCAAAGCTGGTGTTGGCACCAGTCACCACAAATAAGGGACGGTCCGGCAGGTATTCCTGTATTGCCTTTTCATAAGATTTCAACACGGTAACGTGCCGCACCCCGATGGCGATGATCTCATTCTCCCATTCAGCTGCCATCTCAACAGCTGCCATAATCTTCGCCGGGGTATCCCCTGTATATTCTTGTACCGTATCCGGGGCGGCGCTGATGCGCAAGAGCAATACGATCTGCTGGACTAGGCGCATCATAGAATCCTTCCTGGAATTGCCGGTAGAAGAAAAATAGTTATCCCGCATGGCGTGAAATTCGTTTATCGCTTTCTGGTAGACTTCCTTTTCTTTCGGCGGAAAATGAAGCAGTACCTGGTGGATCTGCTTGATATCCTTGCCGGAAACCTCTTCAAAGGTCCTTGTAATGACGGTCTTCCCTAAAATATCGCTGAGGATATCCGCGTTGTAGATATCCTGGGTGCGCTTCTCCATGCCGAATACGGTTACCTTTTCCGGCAGGTGGGAGGCAGCAAACAGGGAATACCCTTTCTTATAGGCAGGGATGGGCTGGCCGAAATAAGGATTGCTGTCGCAGTCCGGTTCTTCGTCTGCCTCCGCTTCCTTGTCATTGTGATAGATATACGGGTTCCAGGAGATCATGTTGACGGAATTGTTGTAGAGCAGCTCCAGCTGTGGTGCAAATTCCGAAATGTTGTTCCTGGTGCTGGTGCCCGTGGTGAGCAGCTTCATCCGGCAGCGGCGGAAACAGGAGAGCACCGCCTGACTTCTGGCGCTGCCAGGGTTGGAGATTTCATCGCTCTCATCCAGTATGAGCTGGATGTTCTGGTGCAGAAGCTTCATATGCTTGCGCAAATGTTTTTTATAAATGCTTACTTTGTTCAGTGTCAGCAGCACAAAATCTCCGGGCCGGACACGCTTCAGGTCCGCCAGGCGTTTGATGAACACACAGGGCAGGCCATAGTTTGCCAATACCACATTCCAGTTGTTACGAATGGAGATGGCAGAGGAAACCACCCAGGTACTGTGTACATTCTGGTTCTGCATCCGGTAAAGCCCTGTTGCAATGCCGGCCAGTGTCTTTCCGCTTCCCTGTTCCCACTGCAGCAGCGCATAGCGTTTCTGTAGGGTAAGGTTGATGTCGTGCCGCTGGATCTCATTCAGGCGGATTTCTTCCATACGGGAGGAATCCCACAGTGAAAAATCTGCCAGCCATTTGGCGATAGCCGAATCTTCATCCATTTCTGCATAGGGCATATTTTGTATCTCGTATTCTGCCCGTTTCCTGCAAAGTAGCCGTTCATAGCCCGGATAGGACTCCGTGGTGTTTTCAAGCACTGCCTGATAGATTGGCACAGGTAGGCGTTTGCTGTCCTTGATTTGCCGGCGTGAGGCTGCGCTGTACCCTTTATAGGCAAACTCGCCTTTCCTTTTAACCAGACGGATACAGTCTGTTTCCGTCACAGGATTCTGCTTTTTTAATGCCTGCCGGAGATAGGTAAGCACCTTGTTCTCCGTAAGCTGAACCCGGCACCATTGTTCATAACTCATATTATCCGGCTGACGCTGGGTATAAAAGCGGTGCAGGTACTCACAGCATTTGGCATAGGATGGCCGGGTAAGCGGATGTGCCTTGATATGGTATAAGAGTTTCTGCGTCCGGTATCTGAAATCACCGGATGTATGGCGTGACCTTGCCAGCTCCAGCAGGATTTTGGACTGGTTATTCTCCAGCGCTGATTTGGCAAAGGCCAGTATCTTCTGATGGGTACACTCCGCATCCTTCCGGATATCAAAGTCTTTTGGCAGGATGTAGTCGGCCTCTGTCCGGTACGGGTGGGGCTTCCATCCCTGGTCCGCTGTCTTTTTCTGCCAGAACTGCAACTTTGTGGGGAAACTGCTGACGCCCAGACTGGAAAAAGCATTGTCCGGGAACAGGACCTGCCCCAGAAAGCTGAACCGGCTCTCCATCTCCCGGATCTGCCCCTTGTCAGTAAAATCATCTGCCAGAAAAGACTGGGGTACGATCAGCGCAAGGATTCCCAAAGGCTTCAATACCTCTGCCGCTTTCAGGCAGTAGTACATCTGGGAGGGTATCTCCCTGCCGCTTTTGGTCCACCACTTTAAATGAAAGGGCGGGTTCCCCACTACATAGTCAAACCGTGTCTCCGGCTGGCAGGTGCGGATATCCCGACACTCCACCGTTGCTTCCGGATAAAGGAATTTTGCCACCTTCACGGCTTTTACATCCAGTTCGCATCCGTAGATGTTGGCCTCTGTGGGGATAAAGTTGAAAAAACTCCCCATGCCGCAGGTAAGGTCTGCCACCAGGTCATGCTCAGACAATTTCAGGCAGGCCGTAATAAATTCACACAGGCGGGGCGGCGTAAAGAACTGGCCGTTTTCAATCTCTTGCTTTGCCTCGCTGTATTTATGGTAATTCTCGTAGTCCGCCCGTTCCAGACCATGAAGGCCGCCATCGCCGGTATAAGCATTATAGATATCCTCAGGACCGATGGAGCATTCCTCACAGCGACCGCTGTCGATCAGGTACAGTACTTTTTCATTCAGTGCTTTTCGTTTATCCTGGGGGATGGATTCTCCCCGGTAAGCATATTTCATTCGTATCACCTCATTAGCATATAGTTTTCATATAGTCCTCTATAAACTGGGTGGCATAAGCTTCACTGGTAAATTTTAGATCAACCCTTCCGTTCTTGAACATCCGCAGGGACTGGATTTTTTCACAGTCCGGAAACTCATATTGGTTGTCATGGCAGTCATACCGTTTAAGGACTCTCGATAAACTGCCGGGAATCCTGTCAAGAGAATCTGTTTCAAAATGGGCGATGCCACGTAAGATATCCTTTATCCTGTCAGCCAGCGACCAGTTTCCCCTGCCGCACCAGTCCCGGAAACTGCAGGCGTAGCCCGTGAATTGTATAGTGCCTTTTTTCTGTTCAAATTGTGGTATCCCTCTGCTGATAATCCAGGATGCCCGATGGCATTTATTCTTGAGTTCATGGAGGGCTTGTTCAAAAAAGTCCCGTCCGTCTGTCTGAAGGAATATCTGTTCCAGGACATCTGCATAAGAGAGAGATAGTTCATCCAACTCCTTTGTATACTGTTTGACCAGTTCTTTATAGTTATCCACCCATCTGTCCGTTGGCTTTTGGGGAACAAGATTATCTATGATATCATTTTCATTGATGGAAAAATGGTAGGTCTTGCTGAAATAAGAAATAAGCTGGCATATGAACTGGGGATGCAGGGAATGGGTTTGCTGCCGGATGGCATTATCAGAAAGTTTCAGGCCATCATAAGTGACGAGATAAGTTTCTGGTGATGTTCCTGTCGATACTAGCAGTTCCCTCTGCTGGCTCAGTATGTCATCCCACATAAAACCCAGTTTCGATAGGGAAGTCTTGGCTCTGTCATAGGCTGCCTGGTGTGCTTCACAGAATATCCTATCTGCTTCTGAGATGCGAGTATCCGCTTTCATTTCAACCTTTTCAAATTTGGTGAGAATATCCATAAAATTTCTCCTGCTTTATTTTTTATACGTTTGCCGAGTCACTACTGTGATCTTTATAGGGTGACTCCTTTTCTGATCTATGTTGTTGTCCATTTTTTTGATCGCCGCACACATCATTCCTATCAGGGTGGCAGACGTTCTTTTCTATCTGCATTCGTCACGCTTTTTCTCCTTTCTTTCCTCTCTGCAGTGCCTTGTACTTGTTTACATGGGAAGTATGGATACGCAATGCCGCCTGAAAGGACATAAAAACAAAGAATGGCAAATCCAGGCCAGAGTAAAAAAGCCCGGGATTCCTCCCAGGCTATGGCGCAAGTTTTTACCATATAGAATTGTCTGCCTTACAAAATGTCGGATCTGAGGCTCATCTCTTCTTTCATGTCGATCCCTTTCTGCATTGCTTCATGCCCAGGGAAGTACCGGGATGCTGATACCGCATCCCAGTAGTCCCGCCACACCCATGCTGTAATGCTTATCGAACCATTCCCAGATCTCCTCCCTATGCGTCCCTGCGTGGAAGATGAACCAGTCCTGTTCCGTACATTCCTCCTCATCAGTGTTCACATCCTCAAGCGTTGCCCAGACATATTCTAGGATGGTGTCCTGGCTAGTGGCCCACATAACAGGCCGTATGCTGCCTGACTCACAGATGAGCATATTCCCACTTTCGATATCCGTGTTCTCCTCCTCAAACATTTCTAATCGCTTCCATCGCCTGCACCTCCTGCTACCTTCTACGCCCATTCATACACAGGCAGCCCTTCCACCGTTTCGGCATCCCCGTCAAGGCACAGCCAATCACAGCCGTGTCCTGCGGCAAACTTAACGCACGCCTTCAAGTCCTCCGGCATCGCGTCATCGTAATTCTCCCATCCGACGGTCAGGATAAGGTATCCGGACTCGCCTACAGAGTAAACCCCCGCATGGATAGCATCCGTATCCATCAGCCTGGCAGTCTGTAGGCTGATATGCCCAGTAGATATCGTGAGGATGCGGCTAATCTCCATCCCTTCATCGTTTCCCTTAGCCTTTTTGCGGTCTTCCAGGTACCCGAACAGCTGGCACATCATCTGGAATGCTTCCTTGTATGTATCCAGCATCATGGAGTTGACCCTGCTCTCGCACCCGTCTGCCTGGCATTCCATATCGAACCAAGCAAGGACCGCATCACGTTCCCAGTACGGTCCGAGGTCTTCTTTTAATGCGTCAAGATCCTTAACCCCGAAGCAGTCCAACAGTGCCGGAAGGTTGATGTCGCAGAACCTGGAAACTCCGTGGTTCAGGAAGTACTGGTTATGGCCGTCAAAGCGAAGTTCCTCGCCGATCCTATACATCTCGATGAAGCCGTCGGCCTCACGGAAGAAGATGCGTTCAATAAAATCCGATCTCTTAAATTTCTTATCCATTTTTTCTCTCCTTTTTTGCTTATCGCCCGCCTCCTAGCAGGATGTTTATGGTTAGTGTTCTACGATCTGGTAGCGGTCTTCATAGCCGCCGTATCGGATGGAAGCCCCGTAAGGGCTGACATGCAGTTCCTCCATGCTTTCCTCCGGCCCCACCACTTTTTCTGCGGCAAGATACATCTCTTCCGCATCTTTAACGTTATCAGCCACGCCAAGCTGTACCAGGCGTTCCATGACCGTTTCCTTCATTACCTCTCGCACAGCTTTGTCATCGGCCAGCGGCCCGCTCACGATCTGCATATCCAGGTATTCATCGTTCCAGTTCAATAGATATTTCATGATTTTTTCTTTCCTTTCCTTACAACGTGAACGATCTCTGTCCGCCGTAATAAAAATCATAGTCTGCGTTGCTGAGCGCTACAGCGCTCTTTCCGTTACTGACAACGGTATATCCGCTGTCTTCATGGTGGTAGCCGTATCCGGCCTTCTTGAAAACTCGCACGTCCACGCCTGAAACCACGGTAAAAGTTCCTCGTGAAAGCTTTACCGTATTATATTCCGGGAGTTCATCGAATTCACGCCCGCACTTATCGCAGGTGAACGGGCCGTATGGACGCTCGGAGTCGTAGATATGCGCCTCCAGCCCACCAGGAAGGTTGTCATAGGTGCCATTTTCATCCACATATACGTCAGCCCGGATAAGCTGGTGCCCGATAAAACGCTTTGACCCACAGAACGGGCAGCGGTATTTCGGCTCGCTCCTCTTCGGTTCGGGTCCGAATACCTCATTCATGGCATCATCCAGGGAAAACGCACGGTCACAGCCATAATCCTCTACGTCCTTCTGGTAGATCGTCCAGAGCCTTTCCATGGTGCCGGTGTCGTTTAAGACTGTTTCTTTTGTCAGCCCGCGCCTGGTGAAGTATCCTTCCTGCATTTCCTTGATATGTTCCTTCATCTCATACAGGTACTCTTCGCTCAAGATCATTTGCTTGTTCTCCTTTCTTGTCTCTATTCCTTGTTATGTTCGTGTTACATAAGAATTATGGCTATCCGACAACATAGGAAAATGGCAAAAAAAATATCCCGGGCAGATTTCTCTGTCCGGGTACGGCAAATTATAGTTCGATTCCTTCCAAAAAAAGGATTACACCGTTCCTGCATTGAATCCGGTATGGCTCTAAGTCACCCCGTTTAAAATGTTTGCGGCCCAACTTTTCTGGTGCCGCCTTCCAGTCGCCCCAGGGGATCCGGTAAAAATCTGTGAAATCCAACGTTGCCATGATATAGCAGCGTGCCCCCATTTTTTCATAGCGGTCAAATTCCTTCCTCTGCTCATCCGTCACGGCAGACTGCTGCAGGATATCCTGGCTGGTGCTTTTCGCATCGAAGATGATCGTGGATCCATCATACAAAGTCCCCTTAAAATCCGGCTGTGCCTGTTTCGTGTAGATGGCGATAAACTGGCCCTTTCTCCGATCCCCATATACCTTGATCGGACGCATGGGCTCTGGCGTTTTTTCGATATAAGCTATCTCCTTGTCCCAGTACCAGTCACAGCCTCGCAGGATCCACTGCTCAAATATGTCCCCGAGCTGCCGACTCCTTCTTCCTGCGGCCGCACGGAGAAGAAACCGTTCATGGACAGTTTCATCTGGTATTGTGATCTGTGTAGGTAAAGCCATATGTTTTTATATCCTCCTGCTTCTTTTAAGGGAAGTATGGCTTATATTTTATGCTGGATTTTTTGCGGATAGGCATTTTCTCAACCTTCTACTTTTTTTAGAGAGAATATTGTGCTATGCTCACTGCATTACCGCTTTATTAAGCATTTGCTTTAACTGTAGATACTTCATGTACTTGTAAGGATTCCTAAAAATGCTCCTGATACTAAGGGGGTATACTATCTGATACTGGATATTGTGGCGGATGCACCACTGGCAGAGATTTGTTGTTGTGAATCCTCCTGACTGGAAATTATGCTCCAGATAAGAAAGTTGCTGTTTCTCCCAATCGCTGTAAGATGCCGCCACAATGGGGAAATTTAAGTGTTCCGTAAAGAAATGCAATCCTTTGAGTCCCTCTTCATTAAAATTTAATATTTGCTTCATCGATCTCCTTTCCTATTCTCTCCGTTTTCTAAATATACCATATATCCAAGGATAGTCAAGTATCGGTTAGGATGAAGATGGAGGTTTTTATGCGGCTTCATCCTATGGGCAAGCCCCTGGGGTTTCGCCGAAACGTTTTATAACGATCTTATCATGGAATCAAGTAAGGCGGAAGTTGTTACATTGTCGCTTTTGCCTGCCTTCAGCTCTTGATCCGTAGGAGAAACGGTGCCACTGCTCTTATTTCCCGTTTTTCCACTGGGATCAATGTCCAAAACCATGATAAAGCCATGATTCTGGAGCTTCAGATGATCTGCAATTTTATCCTCTGCAAGGCGGATACCCATCGCTCCCGGTGTGATGGTTTCACAGAAATATTCCGTTCTATCTTCCGTGTTTTCTATGGCCGCAATGAAAAAGAATGGGATACGGGCCATATTAAGCTCACGAAAAAACGCCTTGCCGCCTTTTGTTTGGATTAGTTTCTCCATTTGTTTTTTCATGTTATAATTATTAACCAATTTTTTACTCCTTTATAATTATGTATTTTTATGGGGATCTGTACAAGCCCCCTATCCCCAATCAAGCACGCCAGACCTCTGCAATGCGTCATCGACATACATTATCGGAGACATGTATCTCTGTTTCATGACATTGTACAGCTTTGCCCTCCTCAGGAATGCGACAGCCTGCTTGGATGACATGAACCGGATGCAGTCATCGCTGGTGCGGCAGCCAGCAAATGCCTGGAGCGCATAGATCAGGCAAATCCTGGCGTTCTGCTCCGCCCCATATCCCCCTGAAAAGAAGCAACGAGGGAATTCCTTCCTGTCCCCTCTGAGCACCGACTGGTAAATGGCTATTATGAATAATGCTTTGGGGTACGTTTTAAAATATTCCGGATACATCAGGAAAAAAAGATAAATTTTTCTTTCCGGCAGTGAGATCTCTGGCGGAAGTTTCATTTCTTCCACAAGATTGTCTAGCTTCATCATCCGCAGGACTGACCTGGAGAGTTTCTGTATAGTTTCTTCCGGTCCCCAGCGCAGATAATATTCACACACATATCGGCATAGAAAGCCGATATCTCTGGCTGACAGCATGTTCCTGCCAATCCCCTGCAGGATCGAACTGCTTTTTCTGCTGTATACAGCATCGTACAGATAACACAAATCCGTTTTGTCCATTGATATTTTGCAGGCATCCCAGTGAGCCTTTTGAGGATGGGCAGACAGGAATATGCTTGAGATTTGACCGCTTCCTGGCCGGACTCCAAAAAAGACTGTATACATCCGCTCCTGCTCCCTCCTTCCGATTTTTAATAATGACTCCAAAAAACAGCAAATAGCCCTCTTTGTCCTCCTGCGTAATAAATGGCATATGAAATATTGCATCCCATTCATCCATTTTGAACTACCCCGCCCGACCCCGAAGGCTCGGACGGGGATTCCTGCGCCGACCCGGAGGCCGCCGCAAGAACCGCAGTTTAGTCCAGCATTACGCTGTTCCTGCTGCCCAGTTGACCTTACGGGTCCCTTCCGCAGCAGGCGTGATGGGCTTCCATACCATCCGTCCGCTTCCAGGCCATGCCATACGGCTGGCATGTGCCCAGAGAGTGGTAATAGGGAAGCTGGTTACTTCCGAAAAGGCCGTGCCGCTCCTCCGCCAGATGCTGCGGTATTCATCCAAGTTTTACATCCAGGTCCTGCCCGCCATCGGACATAGCCTTCAAGGAATCCAGGAGATCATCAATCGCCATACGCCCTTCTTCAACCGGCATGCATGTGATCCGTTCGGAAAGTTCATGCTCCTTCGCCCGGAACCGTTCCGGATACAGCTCCCGCATCCTCGGGTGGTAGCGCAGGCGGTTCTTTAAATTTTTGACGCCTTCCGAAATCTCGGATGCAGGCAGGCTGTACCGCTCTGCGAGCTCTGCCGCCTTGACGTTTCCATCGCACATTTCAATGAAGCACTGGATGATCTCTTCCTTGGGTTCCAGTTCACGGGCAATCTCCATCAACTGGCTGAAGTTGAAACTGCTGATCGCAGATTCCTCCGGCCCCCGCATAGTAGACTGCCGGTCTTCCAGCGGCACTGCCTCCGGGTCGTCGATGCTCACCTTGGTATTCCCCGCCCTCATCTCCGCCAGCGTATTGATAATACGGTGGAAGGGGATGTCGAGATGATAAGCGTAATCATGGATCGAAGGCTCCGTCCCGTACTTGGCGAACTGCTGGTTGACTTCCAGGATCTTCTTCTTGGTAGCTGCCATGTGTGGTTTGGTGTCATGCTTCATCAGGTTGACCTGCGAGGTCATCTCATGCAGGATATGGGGAAAAAATAGGTAGTTGGCATGCCCTTGTCTGGGTTATACTTCGCAAGAGCCGCAATGATCCCCATCCACCCGGCCTGTACCAGGTCCTCAAAAAAACCCCTGTCTTTTTCAACATATGTACTGAACTTCCTGGAAAGGATGCTGATGATAAAAAATTCCAGATCCCTGCAGGCCCCTTCTTGTGCTGCCTGTCTGGCCGCCTCGTTGCCGCTGTTGACGTCCTCAACATACTTCCGGAAATTCTCGCGGATTTGGGCTGCATCCGTACCTTTGGCGAACCGCGCCGCCTCGTTCAGCAGGAATGCACTGTCCTGGATGCCCTCGATCCGTTCCTTTTTTCTTGGCTGCAGTTTGCCCCCATGTAGCCGCTTAAACTGCTCCCGCAATTTCCAAGCTCCTCGCTGCATTCATCGCACCCGCTGCCATACCCTTCCAATTCCATGATGTCCTCCTTCCCGTACAGTCCCCTGCCGCACACCGCCTGATTTAATGCTCGTGTCTTGCAAACGCATATGGTTCTCCCCGGAAGATAAATACCGCCCCGGGCCTCTTTGGATGTGTGACAGCTTCTTCGTCCTGAAATAAATTATATATCCGTCCTTTTTGCATAGTCTAATTCTTTCGCCGTACATTTTCATTCCAATATCTGAAAAAATATGCTACAATCTATTCAGTAAATATTCTAGGGAGGAATACAGTATGACTCCATTGATGCAAACTTAACAACCATCTTCCCAAAATGTATTTAAATAAATCCGTCCGCAGGGGGTTGATAAATCCACGCCGCTTTTCGCTGCAACTGGGGATGGGATTCTTATATTTTTCTGTTTTTTTTAACCGCCTAACCCACGGTTAAAACCGTGGGCTTGCGGCGAACTGATTATATAACTTTCCCTGTTTCGAAGCGGATGGAGATCCCGTTCCTGGGAGTCCTTCGCCTTCATCATATCCTTATTCAAGAGGTCTTGATGAATTGCCGCCACACACTCGTGACTTCAGTCGTGAGTAGTTCACGAGACCTATACCTTGTAACGATAAGTAAATCTTTATAACGATACTTTCCTATCGTTAAAAACAGGTGCAAATTCGTCTTTCTGCTTTATTTGGAAGCGTGACCAGTTGTCCTTGATGGTAGCTTTAGTCACATAAAAGATTAAATGAATACCTTGATTTTGCAGTATTTTTAGCTTTTTTGTCATAAGTAGTTTGTATCAAATTCGATGTTTCCACGTTCATCGCCGCCGCCAGCAGAACATTTGCCGGGAAAGTATAACTTCCATTGACCCGAGAAATCGTAACCCGCCTTTCCTCCAAAGGCTGGCGCAAAATCTCCAAGGATTCTCGTCGAAATTCTGGAAATTCATCCAAAAATAGCACCCCTCTGGAAGCCAGAGAAATCTCACCTGGTTTGGGAACTCTGCCTCCTCCGGCCATTGCTTGAGGACTAATGGTATGATGAGGGGAACGAAATGGGCGTCTGCCCAACAATGCTTTACCTGGCGGCAACATACCACAAACACTGTAAACTTTAGAAAGTTCCAGTTGTTCTTCTCGGGATAAAGAAGGCATAATTGTAGGTATCCGCTGTGCTACCATACTTTTTCCGCTCCCTGGCGGTCCCAAATAAAGAATATTATGACGCCCTGCCACTGCAATTTCTGTTGCCCTTCGAACCAGCCGCTGCCCATTCATCTCTGAAAAGTCCACCAAATAATCTGGATCCTCCTCTTCTGTCTGAAAATCTTCGGATGAAGCTTTTGCCAATATCCGTTCTGGATGATTCAATATGTCTATCATCTCTTTCAAATGGTGAATTCCCACAATTTCGATCTGACCGACTGCCAAACCTTCTGCTATATTGGCTTCTGGCAAAAAGCATCGTTTCCAACCCTTATCCCTTAAAACCGATACCAATGAAAGAACTCCTCGTACCGGTTTTATCTGCCCATCTAACCCCAGTTCACCGATGAATGCCGAATCTTTTAAGACAGGTGAACCATCCATTCCATAGGCGGCCAACACAGCTACTGCCACAGGCAAATCAAAAGCGGTTCCGTCTTTCCGAATATCGGCAGGGGAAAGATTAATCGTTATTTTTCTAGGTGATAGGGAAAATCCAGAATTCTTCAAAGCCGTCCGAACCCGCTCCTCTGCTTCCCGCACTTCAGATGCCAAATAGCCTACCATATGGAACCCAGGAAGTCCATTTCCCACATCAGCCTCCACCTGCACCAGATAACCATCGATTCCCTGCAAGCCTGCACTATACACTTTACTGAACAAATAACTGCTCCTTTCTTTTACAATCTATTCTCTTTTATTGAGGAATACAGTACGAAATGTACATCCGATATTTCCGAGTCTATAGAAAAAAGAGATTTATACTAGTTGCTATTATCATAGCGGATGAAAGAAAAAATAGCAAGAAAAATTTACAGGAGGTAGAAAAATCCAGAAAAATACCTGATTTCTCTACTCTCCCTCCTCCAGAGCTGGTCACCGTTCCGTTTCGATTGAATGACAATTGAAAGCACTAAACTCTGTCATATATGGCCGAAAACGCAGCGGGAGCATATTCTGCTGACATTTTAAATTGGTCCGTGGAACTATCGCAATCGCAGCATGAAACGTCTTCCACAAGCTTTCGTAATTCTCCTCATCCGTCTTTTTATTCAAACGTTCCTGCCATTCCAAGGAATCTGCATATACAATCATCCAGCCTTGATTTGCTTGGTGTACTGCTGCTTTCTTTCGTCCGCAATCATATAAAATCCAATTTTCTCCGGAAAGTCGATCGGCAAAGTGTACCGCTACCAAAGACACGATATCATTATTCGGCTGGATCCTTCCCAATAGCACCCCTTCTTCCATCTCGGAAAAACGGGCGAATTCAATAATATGAGTATACTCCCGTGACAGATAACGATTCATACGGAAAATCTCGTATATAGCAGGGATCTGTAGCTGATCCATAACCCCCGTTCCCAAAGCAAAAGCATAGATCAGAAAACGG
>Ga0137297_11604_pt1 | contig 12624 bp, 10 predicted proteins | sample RamsorincwithD2O_FD_97191 | JGI IMG/M metagenome (GOLD analysis project Ga0137297, IMG submission 97191) | Mouse cecal microbial communities from Vienna, Austria - Mucin amended with D2O | ecosystem: Host-associated > Mammals > Digestive system > Large intestine > Cecum | place: Austria: Vienna... | reverse complement strand
AGCCCGCCCACATGCGAACTTGCCATAACGCCGCCTTTTTTGACAGCGTCGTTCAGCAGCGCCAGCGCCGCTGTTGTTCCGTGCGCGCCGCACTGTTCCAGACCCATTTCTTCTAAAATGTATGCCACACTGTCGCCCACCGCCGGCGTCGGCGCGAGCGACAAATCCACAATGCCAAACGGTACATTCAACCGGCGGGACGCTTCATGCGCCACCAACTGTCCCATTCTGGTAATTTTAAACGCCGTTTTTTTAATGGTCTCCGCCAGAATATCAAAAGATGCATTTTTTCCCAATTTTGCAACCGCATTACGTACCACGCCGGGCCCGCTGACGCCGACGTTAATCACGCATTCCGGCTCGCCAACGCCGTGAAATGCCCCCGCCATAAACGGATTGTCCTCCACTGCGTTGGTAAATACAACCAACTTGGCGCAGCCGCAGGAATCCTGCTCTTTGGTCGCTTCCGCAACCGCTTTGACCATTTCTCCCATTTCGCGTACCGCGTCCATGTTAATGCCCGCTTTTGTTGTCCCAACGTTCACGCTGGCACAAACGCGTTCTGTTTCTTTCAGCACTTGCGGCAAAGAATGAATCACTTTTTCATCTCCCGCCGTATATCCTTTGTGCACCAACGCGGAATATCCGCCGATAAAATTGACGCCCGTCTGTTTTGCCGCCTCATCCATTGCAAGCGCAAGCGGTGTGCTTTCCCCCGCCGCATTTGCCGCAAGCAGCGAAATAGGCGTAACAGCGATTCGTTTATGAATAATCGGGATTCCATATTCCCGTTCAATTTTTTCGCCTGTCTCTACTAAGTATTCCGCTTTTTTCGCAATTTTATCAAAAATTTTCTGCCGCATGGTTTCCATGCTTTCACTGCAACAGTCCAGCAAAGAAATTCCCATTGTAATGGTTCGGATATCCAAATTTTCATCTGATATCATATGAATGGTTTCCATAATTTCACGGTTGCTCAGCATATCTTGCCGCCTCCTTTGTAACGTTTTACAACCGCAAAATGCAGATAGTCACATTTTGCGGTTGCCGCTTTTTATTTCTATAATAACTTTGTTAAATTCGATGCATGGACTGGAACAAATCTTCATGCTGTATCCGAATAGAAACACCCAATTCCTTTTCCAATGTTTCCAGTTTTGCAGCGACTGACTCAAACGCCGCTTCCGAACCGGAAAGGTCTACCAACATGACCATTGTAAACAGTTCCTGCATAATCGTTTGTGAGATATCTAATATATTGATATTCTCCTGATATAACAACATGCTTGTTTTTGCAATAATTCCTGTCTTATCTTTCCCAATCACCGTAATAACCGCCCGCATGGCTGCACCTCTTTCCTGACTTTCTTTTGTTTCATTACTATTGTAGCACAACTCCCAAAATATGTCTATCATTTTTTTCACAAAATATGCGCCGCTTCTTCTTTATATTTTTATCACCCTTTCCGCTTCTTTATTTATGCATACTGAAAAACTTTTTTTCGTTCTGCCGTAACCATTTATGCTGCATTGCATATTATGATAGCGAGAAGGCAATATCAGCTACAGTGCAAAGGTTAGTATTTATTTTTAGCGGAGGTGAATCTTTATGTTTAAAAATTCTTTTAGCGGAAACGGATGCGGCGGATGCGGAAGTGAAATCTTATTCTTCCTGGTTGTCATCTTGGTCGTTCTTGGCAATTGCAACATTTTCGGCGGCAACGAATGCTGCTAAAGCACACTACAAACGTATTCCATAATTAAAACGTAATGAAGGAGGTTTCTTGTATGAACTTTAAAAATTTATTTGGCTGCGGTGACTCCATTTTATGGTTCATCATCCTGTTCTTATTGCTCTTCTTCTGCAACTCTTGCGGCTGCGGCGGGAATGAATGCTGCTGCGACTAATCGCACAGTTCCCCTTGGCTCTTAAGCGGAAAGCGGCGGACAGGTACATATTCAGATAGTTTCTAAAAAGTACCTGCCGCTTTTTCGCTGAAAAAAAAGATTTGGAGAAAGGGGGCGGGACATATGGGTTGCAACGGTAATGGTGGTTTCTTCGGAGACGACAATGCTATCATCTGGATCATTTTAGCTGTTATTTTGTTCTTCTGGATTTTTAACGATAATAACAACAATTGCTGCGACAATGATTGCTGCTGCTAACATAGATTCCTATAAAAAGAAGAACAGCCATGTGGCTGTTCTTCTTTTTATAGGAATCTTTTTCGTTTTAAATTTCTCCCTATTTCAAAATTTTCACGGTTTTTTCCGTTAATTTCTAAAAAAATGCTTGCATTTTTATTTTTCCTGTGATATAATATTAAGGCATAATTACGGATGGTCCTCTGCGCACCGTTTGCGCACGAACATCTCGAAGATAAGGAGAATGAAAAAATGTTGGAAATCGTAAAAGCGATTGGAAACGAACAACTGAAAAAAGAAGTTCCTCAGTTTAACATTGGGGATACCGTTCGTGTTCACAACCGTATCAAAGAAGGAAACCGCGAAAGAATCCAGATGTTTGAAGGTACTGTTATCCGCAAAAAAAATGGCGGAATTTCTGAAACATTCACCGTTCGCCGCCTGTCCTATGGCGTTGGCGTTGAAAAAACCTTCCCGCTGCATTCACCCAACGTGGTAAATGTTGATGTCATCAGACGCGGTAAAGTACGTCGTGCACGTCTGTACTATCTGCGTGACCGTGTTGGTAAAGCGGCTAAAGTAAAAGAAAAACTGGGCTAATCCGGTCCGGACAAAGTGGAAATGTATGTGGTTTTGTTTTTGCAAAAGACTTCACTTTTGTAAAAAACAAAACCATATTTCACATTTACCCAACTTTTCATTCTGACAAACTGATGAAATAAAAAAGTTTTCATGGCATGAAGTGTGGCAAGCGGCAACAGATATCCCCTTGCCCGAGTGATTATCAATAGGAGGACGGTAACAATGGACGAAACAAACAAACGAGATACCTCACCTGAAATAGAACCAACACCGGAAGAAACACCTGATTTTGACTTGCTGGAAGAATCGCTGGAGGTTGGTGATGCTTCTGCATCTCCGGTTCAGTCCGAGTCTGCCTGCGAAGAATTGCCGGAAGATATCGATACTTCTGCGGCGCAGGAGAAAGGAACGGAACAAATGAGCGGCTTCAGCCTTGGAAAAGAAATTTTTGAATGGGTGCAGGCAATCGTTGTCGCTATCGTGATAGCAATGGCAATCCGCACTTTTGTGTTTACACTGGTGAATGTTGATGGGCAATCTATGGAACCCACGCTCCACGACCGCGACCGTTTGGTGGTAACGCGTCTGGCATATACGCCGGAAAAAGGCGATATCATTATTTTCCGTCCTGACTGCGACCCCGACCGACCCTATGTGAAACGTGTGATCGCCATGCCCGGAGAAACCATTGATATCAATCCGGAAACCGGCGATGTATCCGTCAACGGCGAAATTTTAGACGAACCATACATCAAAGAACGTATCCGCACGTTCGGAACCGTATCTTTTCCGGCAGTGGTTCCCGAAAACCATGTTTTTGTGATGGGTGACAACCGCAACCATAGTAAAGACAGCCGCTCGCAGGACGTGGGAATGGTTTCCTATGACTCCATTATCGGAAAAGCGAATTTCCGTTTCTGGCCGTTTAGCGACTGGGGCACGCTCTACGAAAACGAATCTGCCGGCGCAGAGTAAAAAAAAGATTTGACAGGCTGCTGCTTTTGCTGGTACCGTCCCGCGAAAACAGCAGTTTTTTTATGTGACTTAGCAAAATGCGTCATATTGATAAAGAAAGGATGGATAGACATGAATCTGCAATGGTTTCCGGGACATATGGCAAAAACCCGCCGTCTCATGGCAGAACACCTGAAAATCACCGACCTTGCCGCCGAATTGGTGGACGCACGACTGCCGCTTTCCTCGCGCAACCCTGAGATTGACAAAATTTTGGGTTCCAAACCGCGGCTGGTGATTTTAAATAAATCGGATATGGCGGACAGCGCCGCCAACGCGAAATGGGTCTCCTATTTTGAAGCGCGGGGTATTACAGCGCTGGAGGTCAGCGCCTCTACCGGCAAAGGCATATCCAAAATCGGTGAATATGCCAAAAAAGTGCTGGCGGAAAAAATCGAAAAAGACAAAGCCCGCGGCATTCACCGAAACCTTAAAATCATGGTTTGCGGCATTCCCAACGTTGGAAAATCTTCTTTTATCAATAAAATCGCAGGCCGCGCCGGCACAAAAACAGGCGACCGTCCCGGCGTTACCAAAGGAAAACAATGGGTTCGGTTGGACAACGGGATTGAACTGCTGGACATGCCCGGTATTCTGTGGCCTAAGTTTGACAGCGACGACGTGGCGGTCAAACTGGCATTTACCGGTGCTATCCGCGACGAAATTTTGGATGTGGAACATCTGTGCTGCATTCTGTTGGAATTTTTGCGTAGCAACTATCCGGACGCGCTCTGTGAACGCTATAAACTATCCGATATAGCGGAAAAAACCGGCTATGAACTGCTAGAAAATATCTGTAAAAACCGTGGATTTTTAATTTCCGGCGGCGAATTCGATACGTTCCGCGGCGCAAATATTGTCCTCAACGAATTTCGTGATTGCCGTTTGGGGCATATCACGCTGGAACTGCCCGGGCAGACAGAACTGGTTTGTAAAAACGAGTTTGGTGTTTTGACTTATGCAGGGCAATAGCTGCAAGGAACTATCGTCTGAGTTTGATTGTTGCAAATTTTGAAAGGTCAGGTTCCGACATCGGAACCTGACCTTTTGCTTATATGCTATTACAAACGTTCTATTTCTTCCAGTGTAATTCTCTTTGTTCTGTTTGCAAATCTTTTTTTGTGCAGCGCATAATATTGCATAATTTCCTCCCGCGATCCCTGAAAACTGCATTTCACACAATAAAACTTGCTGTCATCTTTCCGCAGAAGCACGTCATTTTCTTTTCCCAAACAAAACGGGCATCTCAGCACGTCTTTTCTTTCTTTACATTCAGGCATGTCGCCGTCTCCTTTCCGACTTGTAAATCGCATGAAATCCCAAGTGTATAATATGGTGAAAATAAATATCCGTCTTTCACATACGCGTTGCACACTCTGTCATCCGCATTTTCCAGCGACAAACGAACATTCAGCTTTGGAATCACAGCGCTGCAGCTTTTTCCCGCCGCGGTCTCATAAGTCCTGCCGGTATACCCGAACTTTTCGGATATCTCGTCCGCCCCTTCCGCATAGAGCACCACGTCTTTTAAATTTTCCGGATATTCCGTTACGCCATACCCCGCCTTGACATATTCTGTAACACGAAAAACGGCATTCTCCTGACTACAGTCCGTAAGCGCTCTGTGGAATATGATTTTACCGCAGCGGTAAATTTCAATGCTTGTTTGCAGCGTCACACTGAGTCCGCATTCAAACGTAATGCGCTGTTCCTGTAGTACCAGTTTTGTTTTTTCCGGCATTGTATGTACCGATTCAATGCGCGTCGGATAATCGCACAAATCTTTTTCTTCCCCTTCATATGCAATGAGCAGCGTTGTCCGCGCACCGTCTGCCGAGTGATGCGCATTTCCGCTCCGATACTGCGACTGAATCAAATACGGATTGGACGCCATTGCCAAAAATTCTGTATCCGCACCGCTGCAGCGCGGCGTTCTGCCGATATAGGGGCGCAAATCGCCAATTGATCCTCCCTGCTCCATATCAAGCAGCAGCCGCCATGCAGGACTGCAATACCAAAAATAGTGTTTATAGGAACCATACAAGATTTCTTTTGCAAAATATTGCTGCGCGGCGCCAATCTCCACCTCGTTTGTAAACGCGTCCGCAAACTCCCGCATATAGACAACCTGAATCTGATTCTCCTGCGACAACTGCGCCAAATATTCCAAATATTCTTTGTAAATCTGCTGCGTTTCTTCATCCGAATCCTGTACATTGATACTGCCCGACAACCAGTTGGGACCGACAAAGGTATTGGAATAGGAAAATCCTTCATTGAACCGTTCTTGAAATCTGCACATATCCAGCAAATTCAGTGTATAGGGACATATTGCTCCTTCATTCGCCATGGCGCGCTGGATATTGGCAGGATGACTGGCAAAAAAATCGTTCCTGCCTTCATAGGACAGCGCCATATCGCGCATCAAATGCGGCACCAATACAATACCGTCCCATTCCTCGCGGCTGCGCGCCGGTACAAGGCTGTTGTGCTTTGCCGGATACCACGGAAAGAACGGCATTCCCTCATTAAACAAATACCATGAATGGTTGCAGCCGTGAAACACTTTCACGCCTTCTTCAAAGCACCCGCCAACCGATATTTTCGTTTCCGGCGATATTTCATGCAGCAGCCGCAGTGAGGTACTGTCCATGTGATAGCAGCCTACACTGATCGGTCGGTATCCGAAAACAGACTCAAATTTTCGGATATGTTCCTCAATGATAACGCGTTTTTCTTCTTCCGTAAACAGCCATAAAAATGTTTCTTTTTTGTTCAGTTTTTTGACAAATGATGTTGCGGAAAGATTGGCAAACCAAATGCCGATTTCATCGCCATATGTTTTCTGGTCTTTTAAAACCTGTTCCAGCAATTCCTCTTCAAACAAATTGTCATACTGTAAAAATACCGTGGTTTTTAGTTTCAAATCATGCGCATATTTTTGTTGCAGTTCAAACATGGGTCTTTGCGCCTGATTGCCCGGTCTATGAATTAAATTCACATACATGAACGTTTTACCTCCCGTAATGGCATCATAAACTGCCATTTCATACTTTTATCAATCTGCAAATCATTTTAATACATGCTTCTCCTACCCCAAAATCGAATTTCTTTCATATTACTTCCCTAACTTTCGGAACTGTCCCGGCGTCATACCGGTCGCTTTTTTAAATACGCGCATAAATGTACTTTTATTCGTAATGCCCACTTTTCCTGCCACATCCATCACAGGAATGTCGCTTCTGCGTAAAAGTTCCTGTGCATTCTTCATGCGCACTTCCATAATGTATTGCAGAATGCTTTTTCCGCACATTTCTTTAAAAATTTTAGAAATATAGAACGGCGTATATTGAAAATGTTCAGCAACTTTGTTCACATTCAAGTTGAAATCTGAAAAATTCTCATCAATATAGCTTTGAATTTCCTGACTCAAATTGGAATCGTTATCGCTCTGCATCTGCCCGAGTTCGCATGTTTTTCGCAGCAGTGTATCCAATTCTCGCAAGAGTTCCACAGGGTTATCACTGAGAAACATTCGCTCCAAATTCACAATATCCGCTTCTTCTGCAAACTGAGAATCCAACATACAATTCTTGATAATTACATTGATGATATCATATAAAAGACATTTTGAAATGCCCATCACCTGTCTGGAGTTTTTGGTGCATTCCTCAATCATTTCTTTCATATACTTGCTGGCATGTTCATAGTCTCCTGCCCGAATCACCTCTGTCAACATTTTCTCTTTCTCATAAAAGCGGTAATATTTATAAGTCTCCGAAACGTTTCTCTGGAAACAGAGGGAAATTTCACCATATTTTTCATCCCCCATTTGCAGCGCTGCCAAAGAATCCAAATAACTGTCCGGCAGACATTCCGTTCCCTTCACCACTGTTCCAATACCGGTCAAAAACGAGAATTTGAAATGAAAGCGGATATGCTCCTGCGCTTCCATAACAATATGTTTCATGTGTTCACACACATTTTCTTCCACTAAAACGCCTAAATTGACGATACACACCAAATTCTCGTCCAACTCGCTCATGACGCATCTGTATTGCCGGTCAATCAATTCGCCGATAATATTGTTCATGACAAGGCAAGCAATATGATGTATTTCCGCCTCGTCAATATGCTCTTCATCTTCCTCTAAAACCCCATAATCGCTGACGCTAAAGGTCAGCACCACAAAATGATTGTCGTCACCGCAAAATCCTAATTTCTCCAGCAATTCTTTCTGGTCGCCGGAATCCACGAACTTCCCCAGCAATATCCGGTTAATCATTTCACTTTGCACAATATCACGGCTCTTTCTCAAACGGTTTTCTAATTTCTTGTTCTGCCCGATGGTACGGTCTAAAAAGTCTGCAATGGCTTTATATTCATTCTCCCCTTTTTCTCTCACGTTTACATATTCAATCAATTTATTTACCGGTCGGTAGTTCATGCGTATCATAACAAATATGCTGATACCGCCGCAAAGCAGACACAGAAGCACCGTCAGTAAATACCCATATTGAATCCGCTGCATACGCGCTCTAAAAAATTGATTGGGTATAAAGAACACATATTGCAGTCCATTGCTGGTAAAACGCAGTGTTGTATAGGACTTACCTTGAAAGGATACATTCTGTTCCATCTGCTCCTTTTCTCCCAAAACCTGCTTGATTTCTGCATCACTCACCTGCGTGTTGCTATAGAGAATATTTTTTTCTCCATCCAGCATGACTAAAACAGAGCCGGGCAGTGCATTATCCATCTGCATCACTTCTTTGAGATAGCTGCTTTTGAGTACAAAAAAGGTATCCACAACGTTGCTCACATGTTGTGTGAAAAAAACATCGCCTTCACTGTTTTTCACACAGCGAATAGAAGAAGATGCGGAACCCAAAAAATCAAGAAATTCTTCCCATCCCATTTGCGCTGAGAAATAGATGCGGTAATAATACTTTGTATCATATACTGCGCTGCCGGTCACGACACAATCCAAATTCTTATAATAGATACCGTATTCATATGAATTACTGCTGTTTTGTGCGAGATTCAAGCGCGCTTCGAGCAATTCATACTCCGTCACTTCTTCGGAATCTGCCATAGCAATCATTCCCAAATTTTTGATACGTGAAATGACATTTTTCCCGTCGTACAGATGGGAAATTTCGTTGTTAATATTATACTGAATATCTTGCAGGCGCATCTCGCTGTTGCTGATAATATCGTTTTTCATAACGTTATAATAATAAATATAATTAAATACACCAATCAAAATAGGCAGCAAAAAAACAAAAGTGTACGAAATCACCCATATGTTTTTTACACTTTTCCATACGTTGCTTTTCATCATCTATTCCCCCTGCCTAGATATCATTATGACACAATGCCGCCATAATATCAATATCCGCGAACAGAAAAAGTCCGCACAGATTATTGTACGGGCTTTTCCTTGCGGCTGCATTGTCTATTCCTTTACCGCACCGGTCATTACGCCTTGAATAAAATACTTTTGTAAAAACGGATAGATACAGAGAATCGGTACAGTTGACACCACAATAATCGCATATTTTATGGTTTCGCTCACCACGGCTTTTTCCTCATAACTCACCGCCGTATCCATGGACGAGGTATCATTACTGATGAGGATTTCTCGCAAAATTAATTGCAGGGGGAATTTTGCTCTGGTTTTCAGATAAATACTTGCATTAAACCAAGCATTCCAGTGACCTACCGCATAATACAAAATGATGACTGCAATCGTGCTCAAACTCAGCGGAACAGCAATGCGCAGCATAACCGTGATATAGCTGGCACCGTCCAGCATAGCCGATTCCTCCAGACTTGCCGGCAGAGACTCGAATCCGCGTTTCAAAATAATCATATTATAGGTTCCTACCGCACCCGGCAGCAACAGCGACCAAAGACTGTCAATCAACCCCAGTCCTTTAATCAACAAATAGTTTGGAATCATGCCGCCGCCGAAATACATGGTAAAAATAACCATCAACATCAGCGGTTTTTTCAGCATCATTCCTTTATGACTAAAGAAAAACGCTGCCAAAATGCTCATAACCATGTTGATTCCGGTACCCACTCCCACAATGAAAATGGTGTTCAGATACCCTGTGAAAATATCTTTGTTTTGCAGCACCTTGAGATATGCCTGTATATTCGCCTTTATCGGCCACAGTAAAAGCCCCTGGTGGCGCATCAATTCATAGGAATCCGAAAAAGATGCAAACACGACATAAAGCATAGGATAAATCATTGTTATCAGCAGCAGCAGCAAAAAAAGATTGTTGCCCACCAGAAACAGACGCCTTTGTATACTTGTTTTCATAGTTTTCCTCCTACCAAATGGCTGATTCGCCGCACTTTTTGCTGATGTAATTCGCAGTGATAAGCAAAAAGAAGTTAATCACGGAATTAAACAGCCCCACTGCTGATGAATAGCTGTAACTTGCCTCTAAAAGCCCCTTCCGGTATACAAAACTGGAAATGACGTCCGCGGTTTCATAGGTAAGGGGGTTATACATCAGAATGATTTTCTCATAGCCAACGTTCATCAAGCCGCCAATCTGCAAAATCAAAAGCATCACAATTGTGGGCATCAGGCAGGGCAGTGTGATTCTGATGGTTTGCTGCCACCGCCCCGCTCCGTCGATTTCCGCTGCCTCATATAAATCCTGACTAATAGAGGACAGCGCCGCCAGATAAATAATGGTTCCCCAGCCCACGCCCTGCCAAATACCCGATATGACATAGATGGGAACAAAATATTCCTTCACATTCAGCATATCTTCTCCGGTCGTGATGTGCATGGCGGTTAAAAGATTGTTGAGAAATCCACCGTCCGCCGTGAAGGTTTTAATCATACCCACCACCACAACCAGAGAGATGAAATGCGGAATGTAGGATACCGTCTGCACCAGCTTTTTATATCTTATCCCCTGCACCTCATTGATGAGCAGCGCAAGAAGAATCGGCGCCGGAAAGCCTCCCGCCAGTGACCAAAAACTAATGTTAATGGTGTTCATAAACACTCTGCCGAAATAAGGGCTGCTTAAAAAACTTTTAAAATGTTTTAAGCCCGCCCACTGGCTGCCTAAAATCCCTGTTGCCGGCGAGAAATCTTTAAACGAGATAATCAGACCATACATAGGGACATAATGAAACACCACATAATAAATCACAATTGGTATAAACAGAAGATACAGTCCTCGATATTTTATCAAATCTTTTTTAAGTCTTGTTCCAAAGCGCTCCTCTGCCGCCGCCAAATGAAGCGTTTGTTTTTTGTATTGCATTGTATTGCATTGTATTACATTGCTTTCCCTAGCCACTGTTTCTTCTCTCCTTATCGCTTATTAAAACGATCCAGCGCGTTTTGCTGAATCTCTGTCGCACGCTCCAATCCATAGTCTTTCACCTGCTGCACATACGCATCAAATTTATCCAGTGGCTCTTTTCCTGTGATAAACTTCAAATACATTTCCTGCACATAGGTATTGATGTCGTTCACAATGGCGGAAAATTCCTGACTTTCCTCGCTGGTCGGCGTAAGCGGCGGCATTGCATAGGTATCCACTTCCGTTTTCATCCATACCTCCTGCGCGGCTTTCTGCTGCGGGAAGCGGTAACGCTGTTCAATATAGCGCAAATCCTGTACATAAGCGCCTTTTCCCGTTGCTGACGTATAAGCGGCCAGCGCTTCGTCAAAAGTAAGTCCGTCCGGATTGTTTGTAATCATCTCGGAATAAGTCGGATAGCCGTCCACCATGTTATAGCTAAGGCCTTCCTGACCAAAGTTGAAGAAGTTATGACCTTCCTCTGTATATCCATAGTTTAAAACTTTTACCGCCAACTCTTTATGTTTACTTTTTGCGCTAATGGCAGGACCCCTAGAATATACGACTGCGTCTTTTGTGGCAAATTTGGTCACATCGCCGCGATTTTTCACCGGATACGGTACGCCCACCAAATCGAATGCTGGATTGGAATCTTTTGCGGCGCTCAGCCATTTTCCCATACCGGAACCAAGCCAGCCGAATACCGCGCCGGCTTCACCGCCGAGCAGCTTTGCGTCTACGGTTTTGGTATCCAGATTGATAAAGTTTTTATCGAAAAGCCCTTCATCATACCACTGCTTCAGCACGCTCAGGCATTCTTTAAATTCCGGCTGTATATTACCATACATGACCTTTCCGTCCACCTGATACCAGCCGCTCGGCACACCGAATGCGCCGCCCAGACCGCGGAACACATCATTTGCCGAAATACAAAGCGGTGATTCAATCCCGTTGTTTTTAAAGGTTGTCAGCACATGATGCCAATCGTCAATGGTTTCCGGAACCTCCAGTCCCATTTTGTCCAGATAATCTTTCCGGAACATATATCCCGCCGTTACACGCAGTTTTTCATTTTCACCGCCATACTGTACCAGACCCGGAAAATAGTAATAATTCCCCTCGTCTGTGCGGCTGCGTTTATTGATAAATTCATTCTCCTGTAAATAGTTCCAGAAATCCGGCGCATATTCAGGAAGCAAGTCATTGAGTTTGGCAATTGAGCCTTCCGTAATCGCCTTGTCCGGTCCGCCGACATAATCCGCCCAATACCAGTCCACAATATCCGGCAATTCTCCCGACGCAATCATCACGTTAAACTGCGCTACTTCCTGTCCCGCAGCGGGGTGCATCCGCTCAAATGTGACGCCCAGCCGCTTCTGATATTCTGTGTTCCACGCATTGGTGTCCGCATCTGAACTGTAGGCTTGACTCCAATAGGTGAGTTTCACATCTGTGTCAATGGGATATGAGGATTTTTTTAGTTTATCCAAGTCCGCCGTCGTATTTGTCCCGCCGTTTCCGTTACCGCAGCCCGACAGTA
>Ga0137297_11599_pt1 | contig 12665 bp, 7 predicted proteins | sample RamsorincwithD2O_FD_97191 | JGI IMG/M metagenome (GOLD analysis project Ga0137297, IMG submission 97191) | Mouse cecal microbial communities from Vienna, Austria - Mucin amended with D2O | ecosystem: Host-associated > Mammals > Digestive system > Large intestine > Cecum | place: Austria: Vienna... | reverse complement strand
CGTCAAAGCCGCAGTTCTGACAGTAATCGCTTTTTGTGTTAAGCTCCGCGTACATGATGTTGTCATATATATGGTTCAGGAGAGCCATGACCGCAGGGATGTTGTTCTGCATATCCGGTACCTCCACATAGCTGATGGCTCCTCCCGGGGACAGGGCCTGAAACTTTGCCTCAATGGACAGCTTGTCAAAGGCATTGATCTCCTCTGTCACATGGATGTGATAGCTGTTGGTAATATAATTCTTATCCGTAACACCCTCAATGATCCCAAAACGCTTCTGAAGGCACTTCGCGAACTTGTAAGTGGTGGACTCCAGGGGCGTTCCGTAGAGGGAAAAATCAATGTTCTCTTTCTCCTTCCAGGCTTTGCAGGCGTCATTCAGACGCTCCATCACCTTAAGGGCAAAGGGCATGGCCTCCGGGTCTGTGTGGGACTTGCCTGTCATGTAGTAAACACACTCATAGAGCCCGGCGTAACCTAAGGAGATGGTGGAGTAGCCGCCGTAAAGCAGTTTATCAATAGTCTCCCCTTTCTTTAACCTGGCCAGAGCGCCGTTCTGCCACAGGATCGGGGCCACGTCGGACAAGGTTCCTTTCAATCTCTTGTGGCGGCACATCAAGGCCTGGTAGCACAAATCGAGACGCTCATCCAGGATCTCCCAGAACCGGTCCATATCTTTTCCCGAAGACAGGGCCGCGTCGGGAAGGCTGATGGTCACCACTCCCTGGTTAAACCTGCCATAGTACTTTGGTCTTCCTGTGTCCGGCTCCACATAGGGGGTCAGAAAGCTTCTGCAGCCCATGCAGGTGTAGCAGTGCCCATCCCCGTTTTTGTCAACCTTGTTCTTCATCATGATCTTCTCAGAGATGTAATCCGGCACCATGCGCCTCGCGGTGCACCTGGCGGCCAGCTCTGTCAAATAATAATAAGAAGAATCCGGGCGGATATTGTCCTCCTCCAGAACATAGATCAGCTTGGGGAACGCGGGCGTGATCCACTGCCCCTTCTCGTTCTTCACCCCCTGGATCCTCTGGCGGAGAGTCTCCTCAATGATCATGGCCAGATCTCTCTTTAACCGCTGATCATCCCCCGCTTCATTGAGATACATGAACACTGTAAGGAAAGGCGCCTGGCCGTTGGTAGTCATGAGGGTGATCACCTGGTACTGGATGGTCTGAATCCCCTTCTTCACCTCGTCCTTGAGCCGCTTCTCCACAATAGATTCCATCTGTTCCTTGGTTCCCTCACAGCCCAGCTCCTTTAGCTCTTCCCGCACCTCCATGACGATCTTCTGACGACTCACATCCACAAAGGGAGCAAGATGGGTCAGGGAAATGCTCTGACCGCCGTACTGGGACGAAGCCACCTGGGCGATAATCTGGGTGGCAATGTTGCAGGCCGTGGAAAAGCTGTGAGGCTTCTCGATCAAGGTGTCCGATATCACGGTGCCGTTCTGCAGCATGTCCTCCAGGTTCACCAGGTCACAGTTGTGCATATGCTGGGCAAAATAGTCCGCGTCATGGAAATGGATAATGCCTTCCTCATGGGCCTGGACCACTTCCGGCGGAAGCAGGAGGCGGTTGGTAATGTCCTTGCTGACCGCGCCTGCCATATAGTCCCTCTGTACACTGTTTACCACAGGATTCTTGTTTGAGTTCTCCTGCAGAACTTCCTCGTTGCTGCACTCGATCAGGCTTAAGATCTGCTGATCTGTGCTGTTTGACTTACGGACCAGTTGCCTTTTGTAACGGTACGTGATATAATGGTTGGCGACTTTATACGCCTGGTGGCGCATGATCTCCTCTTCCACCATATCCTGGATCTCTTCCACCCCTGCTGCCCGGTTCAGCTCCTGACATCTGGTCGTCACCGCCTGGACGATCCTGACGATCTGATCCGAAGTCAGATGCTCCTCCTCTTTTACCGTGCGGTTGGCTTTCTCAACCGCGTTCTGGATCTTCTGTGCCTCAAAAAGAACTTCCATACCGCTTCGTTTTATAATGTTCATTCCCATGACACTCCATATATTGTATTATTAGCAGTGTTCCACACACTACATATAGTATTATACCCTATATTCCAAAAATTACAAGAGCGTATTTCAAAAAAATTTTCCGCGCCTGTTAACGGCCCGGAAAACAGCTTCCAAATTCCGTGCGAAGCATTTTTTCCAGAAGGGCTTCCCTCACCTCTCCAAGGTCCGCCTTCAGCAGCTTTTTGTCCTTCACCAGACAAGTTCCTGACACATACACATCCCTGACATTGGCCGCCTGGGCACTGTACACCAGGGCCGCATAAGGGTCGTACACCGGGAACATGTTGACGGAATCCGTTTCCACCACCACGATATCCGCCTCCTTGCCCGCCTCCAGGGAACCTGTGACATGTTCAAGGCCCAGGGCAGCCGCGCCTTTTGCGGTGGCCATGGCCACCAGCTCCTTTGCCGGGAAAGCGCTCCGGTCTTTCAGATGATTTTTATGAAAATTAGCGCAGAACCGCATCTGGGTAAACAAGTCCATGGTGTTGCCGCTGGCGGGCCCGTCGCTTCCCAGACCCACGGCCACCCCCGCCTCAGCCATGGCCCTCACAGGCGCCACCCCTTTGGCCGCCTTGGTGTTGGAACCCACACAGTGAGCCACCGAGGCTCCTCTTCTGGCAAGAAGCCTGACCTCCTCAGGGCTCACCTGGATGGCGTGGGCCGCCAGGGTATTTTCCCCCAGAACCCCGATATGATCCAGATACTCCACCGCGCCCATACCGTAGGTCTCTCTGAGATAAGCCATCTCGTAATCCATCTCCCCGGTGTGGAGGGTAAAGGGCATGTGAAAAGCCCGGTCTGTCTCATAGATCCGGCGCAGCAGGTCTTTTGAACAGGTAGTGGTTCCGTGGGGGGACAGGCACACCGACACCCTTTTGTGGTTCCTGTACTCTTCCATGGCCGCCTTGCCCATGGCCATGGCCTCCTCAGGGGTTTTCGCGTCGCAGGTGGGCTGGTCCATCACCGTCTCCCCCTCGATCCCCCGGATCCCCATGTCATCCATGACCTTCGCCAGGTCACCGGCATAGTAGTACATGTCCATCACCGTGGTCACTCCAGCCAGAAGAAGCTCGCAGACGCCATAGCGGCCCGCCAGAACCGCCAGCTCCCGGTCCATGGCCTTTTCCTCCATGGGAAGAAGGAACACCCTCAGCCGGTCTTTGCGGTCGTCACCCAGGCCTCTGAAAGGGATCATGCTCATATGACAGTGGGTGTTGACCATGCCGGGCATGATGATGCCGCCCCGGGCGTCCTCCCACTCTGTCCGGCTTATTTTGTCTTCCCAAAATCTCTGTCCGTATCTGGCCTCTAATTCTTCCACAGGGCCTGTCCCGGCTATCTTCCCATCCTCAAAAGCCACATACCCGTTTTGGTACACATCCCGGTTCCTGTTCATGGTCACCAGGATCCCGTTGTAAATAATGGTCTTCATCTCGTCTTCCTCCTTACTCACTGGCCGCCTCTTTCCAGGCAAAGTTTTTCCACTTTCCGCTTTTATACCTTCCCACAAAGCAGCTGACTCTCACCACCCAGTCCGCGATCATGGCGATCCAGACGCCTACCGCTCCAAGGCCCAGGCCCACGCCAATGACATAGCTTAGGCCGATACGGAAAATGATCATGGAGGTGATGGACACCGCCATGGGAAACTTCACGTCATTGGCTGCCCTCAGTACATTCGGCAGGGTAAAGGAGGCAGGCCACAGCAAAATGGCAATACCGTCATGGATCAGCACCAGGGTGGCGGCCAGGTTCAAGGTCTCCTCTGACAGACCATACAGATTGAGGGTGAGCGGAAGGGTTGCCAGGACCGCGAGGCAGCAGATTCCGTTGATCCCGTAAGTAAGCTTCATCAGCTTCTTCACATAGTAATCCGCCTGGTCAAAGTCTCCTGCCCCCACACACTGGCCTATGATAGTGATCATGGCAAGGTTCATGGCCTGGCCGGCCAGAACACCCATGCCGTCCAGATTGTTGGCAACCGCGTTGGCCGCGATCTGGACCGTGCCGAACATGGCGATAATGCTGACCACCAGCACCCGCCCCAGCTGGAAGATGCTGCTCTCGATCCCTCCCGGGATTCCGATGTGGAGGATCCGGCGGATCATGGTTCCGTTCCAGGAAATCCTTCCGGTTCCCGTGTGAATCTCCAGTTTTTTGTCCCTAAGCCTGATAAACAGGATCACACAGGCCACCATCCTGGCCGCCAAGGAGGCCAGGGCCGCTCCCGCCACTCCCCACTTCATCCCAAAGATCAGAAAGGCATTGCCAGCCACATTGATCAGGTTCATGATAATGGACACCTGCATGGAGATCCCGGAGTTTCCCATGGAGCGAAACAGGGCGGCACAGGAATTATACACCGCCAAAAAAGGGTAGGAAAGGGCTGACAGCACCAGATAGATCAGGGCATTTCTCATGACCTCCTCCTCGATCCCCTGGTAGAGGGCTCCCAAAAGCCCCCGGCGGAACACAATGGACAAGGTCATCACCGTAGTGGCGATGGCCGCCGTGATCAGGATCAGCTGGCTGGCTGACTCACAGGCCTTATGCCTGTCCCTCTGTCCCAGATACTGGGAAGCCACCACAGCCCCTCCTGTGGAGACTGCCGCGAACACATTGATGAGCAGGTTATTGATCATATCCACCAGGGACACCCCTGAGGTGGCCGCCTCGCCGGCGCTGGACACCATCATGGTGTCCGCCATGCCCACGGTGACTGCCAGTATCTGTTCAATGATCAGAGGGATAATGAGACGCTTCAGATCCCTGTTGGTAAACAAAAATTTCTTCTCCTGTCCCATGACACTTACTTCCTTTAGTATATTTATCCAAGAGCCCGGACATGCCAGGCCGTATATAAGAGACTACAGCTTTCCGGCGGCGGTGTCAATGGTTTTTCTTCAGGAATTTCTGTTCCCGTATAATGGGTTGTGACGGTTCAGGCAGGCCCGCGCGGTCTGTCCCATGGAAAAAGGCGGCCCCGCCACAGCCAAAAGGGCCCCGCCGCGGCGGGGCCCCTTGCCTGTCTTATCCCAGAAGATTGGGCAGCCACAGGCTGATGGCCGGGAAAAAGGTGATCAGGATCAGCGTCATATCCCTGATCCACCATCATGGGGATCAACAGGGATCCTAACGACGCGGTGTCGGCTGAAGCGGACCCGGAAATCCCGCCGAAGAAATAGGAAGCCACAATGTTCACCATGGCCATACCGCCCCGCATCCAGCCCACACAGGCATTGGCCAGGGCGATGAGCTTCTCCGAGATCCCGCCGGTACCCATAAGACAGCCCATGACGATGAAAAAAGGCACTGCCATCAGGCTGAAGGAACTGATACCCTTTACCATCTGCTGGCAGATGGTGGTCAGCGGCAATCCCTGAGACAGGAGACACAGCACTGAGGAAAGGGCCACCGCGTAGGCGATGGGGAAACGTATCATAATCATAATGAAAAAACTGCCCAGCAGCACCGCGATGGGAAAGGTCTCTCCAGTCATATCATTTCTCCTCCTTCACAAAAATATCTTTCACATGGTTGTACAGGGCCTCCAGCTCAAAGACCACCATGGCCACCCCCGCCAAAGGCACTGGAAAATACATCCAGAACCGTGACAGTCCCGGCATACTCACATAAGAACCCTTTGCCCCGATGCCTGAGGCATACCGCCAGCCCACTGTGATCATGATCACCGCCAGAATCAGCACCGACACATCAGCCAGGATATCTAAAAACTTTACCACAGCCTTTGGCATGTAGCTGTCAAGAGCCGTCATGCGGATGTGGGCTCCCCTGCGGATCGCGAGAGCTGCCGACAACACAGCCATGTAGGACATGCAGGTCAGCACGATTTCCTCTGACCACGACGGGTCTGGGATAAAGGAAATATACCTTCCCGCCACCGCCATGCAGGTGATCCCGATATCCACCACCAGAAGAACCTTGCACAGGAACATCACTCCCCGGTATACCATGTCATATACCGGTTTCACCTTATCAATCTTCTCAAAGACCGATGCCATAAAAATGCCCTCCTTATTCTTTATTTCTGTCTTCATTATAACTGGGAATTTTTACTGTGAAAACCGTATTTTTTTGATATTCTTAGTACAATTTTAACATATTTTACAGCGATTTATATGATATTTTTGTAGATATTGTACATAAATAGCCCTGTATTTTTTCTGAGGCAAAAACAGAAATAACACACGGTTCCTGCTTTTATTTTAATCCCTCAGCCCTGTTTCGAACAGTTAAGATTCCGTGAAAAAAAGAGGGCCGCTAAAGTCCGCGGTCCTCTTTTTTACAATCTCTTCACTCTAAAACCCTGTCCAACACAACAAACAGATTCTTGATGTCAATTGGTTTCGATATGTGGCCGTTCATGCCGTTTCTGGCAGCCTCCTGTTTATCTTCCTCAAAAGCATTGGCTGTCATGGCCAAAATCGGTATGTCGGCCAGACCCTTATCCTCCAGGCCCCGAATGGCCCTGGTGGCCTCGTAGCCGTTCATCACCGGCATCTGCACATCCATCAGCACCAGCTGATAATAGCCCGGCCTGGAAGCTTTGAGCATATCCACGGCGATCTGGCCATTGGGGGCAACCTCTGTGGTAAAGCCCGCATCCCCCAGTATGGCTACAGCGATCTCCTGGTTCAGCTCATTGTCCTCCGCCAGCAGAATCCTGCCTGTGTGGCGTTTTCCAGACGCTCTTTGATCCAGCCCTTCCTTTTCACTGTCCGGATACACAATGGAGTGCAGACAGCTCCTGAGCTCTGACAAGAACAGGGGCTTGCTGCAGAACGCGGTGACTCCCGCCTCCCTGGCCTCCTCCTCTATGTCAGCCCAGTCGTAGGCCGTCAAGACGATAATGGGCGCGGAGCTTCCCACCTCTTTCCGGATTCTCCTGGCAACCTCCACACCGTTCATGTCAGGAAGCAGCCAGTCAATCACATACACGTTGTAGCAGTCCCCTCTCATGACCGCCTGCTTTGTTCTGAGCACAGCCTCCTTTCCGGACAGAGTCCACTCCGCCCGCATCCCGATCTGTCCCAGCATGCAGGACACACTGTCACAGGTGTCAAAATCATCGTCCACCACCAGGGCCCGGCAGCCCTTGAGGGCAGAAATCTCCTGAGGCTCCTTTTTCTCAGCGGCAAAGCGGAACGTAAAGCACACCGTGACTTCCGTCCCCACCCCCTGCTGGCTCTCCACTTTGATGGTTCCGTTCATCATATCCACAATATTTTTCGTGATAGCCATCCCAAGGCCCGTTCCCTGGATCCCGCTGATGGTAGAGCTTTTCTCCCTCTCAAAGGGCTCGAAGATGTGGGACACAAATTCCTCGCTCATACCGATCCCTGTATCCTTGATGTGGAACTCGTAGATCGCTCCTCCGTCCAGGGCGCTGGACTTCTCTGTGATCCTCATATTGATGGTGCCGCCGGCAGCCGTGTACTTTACCGCGTTGCTCAGGAGGTTGAGGAGTACCTGATTTAACCGCAGCTTATCGCAGTAAATCTCCTCATCGATCACATCCACCGCGTCAATAGACAGATCCAGCTGCTTTGACCTGACATCCGCCTGAAGGATGTTGCGCAGGCCGTGAAGGATATCGGGAAGGCTGCAGGGCTTCTCCTCCAAATGCATCTTCCCGCTCTCGATCCGGCTCATGTCCAGAACATCGTTGATCAGGCTCAGAAGGTGATTGCCTGATGTCATGATCTTCTTCAGATATTCCTCCACCTGTTCCTGACGGTCGATATGGGCGGTGGCCAGGGCCGTAAAGCCCACAATGGCATTCATGGGAGTGCGGATGTCGTGGGACATATTGGACAAAAATACACTCTTGGCCCTGTTGGCCCTGTTGGCCTGCGAAAGCGCATCCTCCAGAAGACTCTTCTTCTCCATCTCCTGGCGGATCTCCTCGTCCACGCCGCGGAAGCCCAGCACAATACCGTGGCTGTCACTCCACACGCCTGCCCGAACCACCTTCATCTGAAAATATCTCATACCTTCCTCACAGAGAATCCGGTGATTCACATAATACTGCCTTTTTTCAGACAACTCCTCTTTCAATTTCTCGTGAGAGAATACCTTGCGCATCATCTCCTGATCCTCTTCATAGACCAGGGTATCTATATAGATTTTCATACTCTCCTTCAAAGAAAGGCCGCTGTCAAACGCCGGGGCGAACAGATCTCGCTGATCCTCGCTGATCCTGAGCAAGGTGCCCGCTCCTGTGTCAAGGTCGAAAAAACACACCAGATTGTAGTCAATACTCAGAGCATGGATCAGTTCTGTCTGGTGCCGCTCATTGGCCTTCTCCTGAAGCTTCTGGGCAGTGCAGTCCAACAGGAAGCGCTGGTACAGCAATTCCCCGTTCTCCCTCAGAAGCTTTATATTTCCCATAATGTGGCGGATCTCCCCGTCCTTGTGCTGAGCCCTGTACTCAACGCTGACGCTGTCCCCCTCTTTGTTCAGCTCCTGGATACAGTCTCTGAGCCTCTCCTTGTCCTCGTCCATAACCGAAGCCGCCACCATATCAAACCCATCGGCGATCATCTCCTCCTCGGACTGATACCCCAGGATCTCCAGGGCCGCCCTGTTGATGCTGACGATCCGGCGGCCATCCATGCTGTGCCACATGATCCCACAGTCCATGGTGGTAAAAATCGTCTCCAGTATATGCTTCTTCTCTATGATCTCCTGCTCGTAAGCTCTCTCCTGAGTCACATCAATAGCCACTCCCACTGTCCCCATGACGCTGCCATCCAGATCATACAAAGGGGATTTATAGGTGGTCAGAAGCCGGTTACCTTCCCCGGTCTTCACGATCTCCTCCGAGACACAGGTCTGCCTTTTCTCCATGACGATCCGCTCAGACTCAATACAGGCAGGGTCATCCTCATCCACATCCCAGATATAAGCATGCCGCTGGCCTTCCACCTGCTGCCGGGTCTTGTTGACTGTCCTACAAAAACTGTCATTGACCTTCTCGTGGACACCATCCTTGGTCTTGTACCACACGAGATTAGGCACATTGTTGATGGCAGCATCCAGATACTGCCTGCTCTCCCACAGATCCTTCTCCACCTTATAGGCCTGCTGCCATCTAATAAACCGGAATCGGATCTCATCATCAGACATGGGCATGATCCACAGATCCTTGGCCCAGGCCAGAAACTCCCCAAGACCGTCCGCCTGATCCCTGTCCGCTATGAGGATGAGCTGGGTCTCCCCTGATCTGCCGGACATCAGCTTTTTCAGCTCTTCTCTGTCCTTTGGCTGCCGCGGATAGGCCAGGATCACATCAGCCTGGACCTCAGACAGGCTCTCTATATTTTCGCTGTGAACAAACTCGTGGGTAAAATGTTCAAGCGGGGACATATCTTTTATGATCTCATACACTCCGCAGCTACTTCCTGTCAAGCAGAAATGAACGTGACAATGGTACATTCTTTCCTTCCCCCTGTGCTTTTCGTATTATATGCATACTTCTGCTATGATACTATAATACTGTATTTTTTCGCTCATCGCAATTCTTTTTCTTTATTTTTTGCGATTCCGCGGCAAATATGGAGGATCGTTCATCGGCAAACGCTTACAGTCAGCCCCAAAAACAAGAGGGCCTGACGGATCCCATGTCCGTCAGGCCCTCCTGCATTCAGCCTTCTATGGCGATGTAGCGGTTCTCCTCAGCCTTTGGCAGCACCTCCCTCTTGGGCACTGACAGCTTTAAGATCCCGTTCTCAAATCTGGCTTTGATATCCTCCTGGGTAACCTCCCGTCCCACAAAAAAGCTTCTCTGGCAGGATCCGGAGTACCGCTCCCGCCGGATATACCTTCCGTTCTCATCCTTCTCATCCCGGTCCTGGCTGGACTGGGCCTTCACGGTGAGATAGCCATCCTTCAGCTCTGCCCTGATATCCTCCTTAGCGAATCCCGGCATGTCGATATCCAGCTCATAACCCTGGTCCGTGTCCCGGATATCGGTCTTCATCAGGTTATTGAAAGAAGAAGTATTCCTGTAACCTCCAAAGGGAAATCCATCCATAAAATCATCAAATAAATTCTCTCCAAAAATACTGGGCATCAACATCATTCATCTCTCCTTTTCCTTGAAAATGTCTTGTGACATTTGTTTTATTTGTTATATATGTAATATAACATATCACTTTCCATGTGTCAAGACTTTTTTTGCTTTTTGCGCTTTTTCGGTACTTTCTGAAAAGAGAGCTCGATTTCAGGTCAAAAACAGACAAGAGGCCCTGCTCCCGTGATCATCTTCACTGGCAGCAGCAGCCTCTTGCAACCTATAACTATATTTATCTTACGCGGTTTCCCGAAAAAATATACCTGTCCCTGTTAAATCAGCTGACACCGGGGGCTTAAGAGACCCTCTGTCTCCACTGTTTTGTCAGCCCTCACCAATATCCTGGTAATCCCCTCTTCCAGCCTGACATCCTTTCTCTCCCCGTCATCATAGTACAACTCATACACTCCTTCTGTTTCCACAAAATGCAGAAGCCTAAGGCTGGACATGTCCACATCCTCCACGCAGCAGCCTCCCTCTGACATGGGAACCACATGTCCCCGGCGAACAAACACAAGGACTTCATTAAGTTCAGCCCTCACATAGTGATGGCCGGCAGGCAGAACCTGGCTCTCCAACGAATCCACACCCCTCATGCGGTACAGCTTCATATCCTCAGGAAGATACACATACCTGCCTCTCGCGTTTTGCCTGTAAACCGGAGCGATCATCATGCCATCCCCCACCATCAGCTGATCCTCCACCCCGGCAGCCTCCGGATCCTCTGGATATACAAATGACAAAGGAAGGAACATCATGTCCCCGGTGAGGGCAGCCTTCATAAACTCGCTATATAAATAAGGAAGAAGCCCGTAGCGCAGCCCGATAATACCACGGAAATCCTCTGCGTGGTCAAAACCATAAAACTCCTGCCTCCGGGTGCCTTTGGCTGAATGATTTCTCATAAGGGGCACAAAAATCCCCAGCTCCAGCCACCGCAGCAGCAGATCTTCTGTCGCGTCATCCCCAAAACCTCCCAGATCCGCTCCTGAGTAGAGGAAGCCGCACATGTTAAGCCCTGGCAGCATCTGCAGGTTCATGAGAAGGTGAGACCACCAGGAACAGTTATCCCCTGTCCACAGGCCGCCATACCGATGCATCCCCACATAGGAGGCCCGGGAGAACATCAGGATCCTTTTGTCCGGTTTCAGCCTGTCAAAAGCCTCCCCAGCCGCTCTGGTCATGTAATAGCCGTACAGATTGTGAACCCTGTCATGGCGGACCCTCTGCCCCCTGTACTCATGATAAAAAGTCCGGTAATCCTCCTTGCGCCCGGCAAGTCCCAGAACCAGGTCTTTCACAGCGAAAAACGACTGGATATCCAGCTCCTGGCCGCTGTACTCCTCCAGCTTCTCAAAAACCTCAGCCAAATGATCCTCCCCATAAAACAGAGCAGGCTCGTTCATGTCATTCCAGAAACCGTCAATCCCCTGGTCAAGGAGGAACTTATACTGATCCCCAAACCATGCCCTGGCCTTCTCATTGAGCATGTCAGGAAAATGCACCCGCCCCGGCCAGACTCCGCCTACAAACTCAGTCTGGTCTTCCTTTTTACAGAAATACCCCTCTTTCACCCCCTCCTCATACACCGGGTATCCTTCCTGAATCTTCACTCCCGCGTCAATAATAGGCACCAAGTGGACCTTCTGATCCCGCATTTCCTGAACGAACCGTGGAAAATCAGGGAACCGTTCCTGATTAACCGTAAAGTCCTTATAGTCTTCCATATAGTCAATATCCATGTACACACTATCAAGGCCCACCCCCTTCTTCCTGTGTTCCCGAACCACCTGACGGATATCATCCTCACACATATATCCCCACCGGCTCTGTCCGTACCCAAAAGCCCACCTGGGAGGAATATAGCTCCTGCCGATGATCCCCCTAAACTCCCTGACGATCTGGCGCGAACTCCCGCCCTCAAGGATATAGAGGACAAACCCACCTGGATCCACTGTCACGACCAGCCTGTCCCTGCGGCTGTAGCCAAAATCAAAGGTTCCCTTCTGGGGCGCATCCACAAAAACTCCCAACCGTTCCCTTCCATCCACCAGGAAAAAATTATGAGCGGCATACAGTTCCCGCCTGCCCTCCGTGTGAACCGGGTCATCGGTACAGTTGGACTCATAGATCCAGCCCCGCTTGTTAATCCCTCTGATATTCTCACCCAACCCGTAAATAATATCCCGCTCCCCCATATCCAGGGCAAGCTCCCAGGAAGACTCCTCCCCTGCCAGACGGGCCGCGAAATGAGGGATACCCTGTCCCGGCTTTTCCACACTCATCCCCTGGATAGACTGGCTGTCAACCAGGGCCTCTGTCTCAATAGGATTTCCAAATATAAACTTTCTGATCATGACTGCCTCCATCTTCTCAAGATCTCCACCTAACCCAAACGCTTCCCCATGGCAGCGAAAATAGCCTCCAGGCTGTACTCCGGCGCGAAAGGCACCACGAACTGGCAGATGTCACGAATCCTCTCCACAGATGTCTCCAGCTCGTCGGCAATGACCTCAGGGGATTTTCCTTTTT
>Ga0137297_11582_pt1 | contig 12769 bp, 13 predicted proteins | sample RamsorincwithD2O_FD_97191 | JGI IMG/M metagenome (GOLD analysis project Ga0137297, IMG submission 97191) | Mouse cecal microbial communities from Vienna, Austria - Mucin amended with D2O | ecosystem: Host-associated > Mammals > Digestive system > Large intestine > Cecum | place: Austria: Vienna... | reverse complement strand
CAATTGAGGAGATTGCAGATGTGACGGAATTGTCGGTTGAAAAAGTAAAAGAGATTGCTGAATTGCAACCAGTTTAATGTTTGTTGCTTAAGTAGGTATTAGGTTTCCATTGCTTCTATTTTGCTTCTAAAATTTTTAGAAGTCTTCAAATAATAGAAATAATATGTGAAATAGGTGGATTAAAAGGCATGAAATAGATACAAAAGCATCTTGAAATCGTATAGATGAGACGTATGGCAATAAATATTATGACCCAGAGTTTGGGCTGATTGAGGGTGAATATACTCATGGGAAAATCACATCGTTTTTAGAAATATATGCCGAGTAGATAATTCCCGTTTGTAGGAAAGAACAAATATATTATCAAAGAGCCAGACGCATAAGACGCAGAGCCGATGAACAAGTGAACAATCACAAGTTTATCGGCTCTGTTCTTAATATAGCCATAGGTAGGACAAGCCCACCGAATAAAAAAACGATGTTTCGGTGAGCTGATTTGTTATGCTCTGAATACTCTCCGACTTCGCTTTTTGGAGTTTGGAGGGATTTTTTTGCTTGCAAGCAGCAGCTTCTACTTACATATACCATACCGAGGATGGGCGGATAACCTGTTAAAAAAATCCTCGCTACCGTATGGGGGCTTTGCACCTCAAAAGTAGAAGTCAAATCTCTACATAATAGAAATAAACTTTCCTTAAACCGTAAAGGTATGACAGCCTTTGCGGTTTTTCTTTTGTCGTTTTTTGCAGGAATATGGGACAAGCCTGTTTCTGGCGTGGGATGCCGTTCTCCGCCTGCCAATCTGGATTTTTCAAAAAATTCAGATTGGAGGAAACAGGAATGTCATTCAATTATGGCAGAGAAGAAAAGAAATGGCGGCTCTGGAAAGAAGCCGAAGAAAAGCAGTTACGAAGTTTGGGTGTCAGCGAGGACACTATCGAACAGCTCCATACTCACGATTGGGCGGTCTTTAATTCCGATAGGCGGTATTACCGCAGATTGCAGGACGCAGGTACATACCTTGAGGAATTTGCCGAGGAAACGGCACAGCCCGAAGTGAAAACGGTTGAGGATTTCTTGGACAGCATTGAAAATCAACGGCTTTACCAAGTCCTCATCATGGTGGATAGGCTTACCCTGCAAATCATCGTGATGCAGTTGCAGGGTTATTCTACTCATGACATAGCCGCATCACTTCGCTTGACTGAGGAGGCAGTTTACAAACGTGTAAGACGGCTCAAAGAAAAAATTAAAAAAGTTTTGAAGTAGCGTCCAAAAACGGGCGTTGCCAAGGACTATGGGGTGAAAGGCAAAAATGCCTTTGCCCCATTTTCCTTTGTGTGGCGAAAACGGGGACAGTTCCTTGACAACCGAATACCCATTCGCCAAACACTTCCTCTTTGTGATTGCGACGAACATGAGCGTGTGCAGCGGTACGCCATGACCTGCCGAATGGCAGCGAGCGACAGAAAGGTGGTGAGCCTATCTTACCGACTCAAAATATCGGGCAGCTCCCGATTTCGCCGTAACCCACAAAGAGAATAATGGTACTCCCGTCCAGTCGCAGTCCGAGTGGTAATCAATCCACCGCAGGCAATGAGGGCGGCTCTGTCAGACCGACAGTTGGGGTGAAACTCCCGTGGCGTCAGTTCGCTGCTGACCGTTTGGCGACTTCCCGTAGCGTTTCGGGGTGTCGAGGACAAATAGAAATGCTCCTATCATATCAAGCCAGATACAAGGCGGTCTATGGAAACAGGGTTTTGTTTTATGCTCTCCTGACCTTAAATGCTCCCTTGTATCTGGCGGCTACATAGGCAGGACGCTCCTGCCTAAAATCCAGATAGGAGGTCAAACACATAATGGAAAGGAATATCAAGCGTGGGGATATTTTCTACGCAGACTTAAATCCCGTTGTCGGCTTGGAACAGGGCGGCAGGCGACCCGTACTTATCATTTCCAATGATATAGGGAACACGCACAGCCCGACGGTTATTATCGTCCCAATTACAAGCCGAGTGCATACAAAGGCAAAACTGCCCACCCATACCGAGGTAGACAGTTTTGAGGGGCTTGACAAAAACTCCTTAATCCTTGCCGAGCAAATACGCACCATAGATAAGCGGCGGTTGGAAAACTATATCGGCAGGCTTCCCGAGAGCATAATGCCGAAGCTCAATCACTCCCTTGCTGTCAGCATAGATTTGACGGGGATGGCGTAACAACGAAACAGTAACTTTAAGTGATGCTTGTGCTTATTCTGCACAGGCTTATTTTTTTGACAGTCTGCAAATAAAAAGTCAAGCAGAAATTGATGAACTTTGAAAATTTTATACAGGTTGAAAAATAGGTATTACAAAAAGACCACCGCAGAACGCTGGCCTGATGAAAAAGCAATGGCATTTATTTAAGTTTTTCGCTTTCCGTAAGCGTGGAAAGATATTCTTTTACCCGCCCGTAATAAATGCGGAGAAACTTGTTGGCACCTGCAGTCATGTAGACGTAATAAGGCTTGCCCTGCGCTCGTTTCTTGTCCATGAAGGCGTAAACAGGGTCATCAATGGGTGAACGCTTGATAAGCCCGTCCATGATCTGGAAGAGGGTCCTCCGCAGACTTGGCGAACCTTTCTTTGTCGTATGTACGCTTTTCTGGATGTGCTGTCCGGAATCATTTTTTCCAGGGTCAACGCCTGCAAAGGCAGTCAGCGCGCCACGGTGTGTGAACCGTGTCACATCCCCGATCTCAGCCATAAGTTGAGGACCAAGGGTAGGACCGACACCGTTCATTGCCATGACGACAGTGTATTCCGGCAGAGAAGAAGCAGTCTCATCCATTTTCAGGCGGAGGGATTCCACGGTCTCAGAGGCGGTATTCAACATTGCCACAGCTTGCCGTATCAATAGTTTCGTGCTGTCATCTTTTGGGAATACGGCGATCAGGTCAGAGGAGGATTGATAAATCTTCTCTGCTTTGGCCGCGCTGAAATTATAGCCCTTGCGTTTACACCAGTTCCGGTAGTGCTCCGTAAAGGTATTCAGCGTCTTGGAGCGTACACAGTCCACATGCCAGTAGGTATGGACGAAGTCCACCCATTTCTGGCTGCCGTCGTTGCGGGCAGGACTGTCAAAGAAGTTGTTTGCGCCTGGGTAGGTCTGATCCAGCAGGGCAATGAGGTTGTTCTTCATGGCGGTCTTCTGTGCCATAAAGAAGCCGAACTGACGGTTCATGGTTTTTAATTGGTTTCGTGTTTTGTCCATGCTTCCATATTGCTTGAGTTTTGCCCAGCGGTCAAGTGTGTAACGGGCGATTTTTTTGGAATCGGCCTTGTCGGTCTTGGGAGTGCGCAGGGAATCATCCCCAAAATCTTTGATGAGGATGGGATTTACGGCGCTGACAAAGATACCGGCATCAGAAAGCCATGTGGCAACCGGCTCATAGTACCTGCCGGTGTGTTCCATGCAGACTTTCGTTTCCCCGTCAAGGGCTCTGATCTGTTCAATAAGGGAATTGATTGCAGATTGTGTGTGAGGGATGTCGCGGGGCGGCATAATGACAATATCGCCCGGCCTGCGGATTGTGACAGTGCTCTTGCCTTTGGAAACATCAATACCAACAGCGTTCATAACAGATACTCCTATGGAAAGTATTAGCAATGGTCTTTTGCCAGTTTTACTCATTGCCTATTCAATCTACTGGGTGTATCACACGAACGCCTGATGGTTCAACCTGCGTAAAACGAATGCTGCGAATGAGGGCTGGTTGGCTGACTTAAAAACGGACGTAAAGTTCCAGGAGGTTTCGGCCAGACCTATTGCCTCACTCATTCTAACAGCTTAAGCAACAAGATGGATAATTCCTTACTGGCTGTAAGGGATATTAACCATAAATACATTGTAGTAGGAGGTTTTATGAATTACGCAGATGTTCCCATCTGGGAGAAATACACCCTCACCATTGAGGAAGCCGCAAAGTATTTCCGCATCGGTGAAAAGAAATTACGCCAGTTGGCAGATGAACACCCCAACGCTAACTGGCTGATTATGAACGGAAACCGTGTGCAGATTAAGCGGAAGCAGTTTGAAAAAATGATTGATTCAATGGAGGTCATATAGTTGCAACGAGCCGAAATAACGGTATAATAGAAGTATGTCGTATCAAGGCTCGTTCCAGTACGGAAAGGAGCTTCACACTATGTCAGAAAAAAGACGGGACAATAAAGGAAGAATATTAAGGACTGGAGAGAGCCAGAGAAAAGACGGGAGATACGCATATAAATATATAGACGCATTCGGCAAGCCTCAGTTTGTGTACTCATGGAAACTGGTAGCCACGGACAAGACCCCTGCGGGCAAGCGTGATGTCCCCGCACTTCGGGACAAGGTAAAGGAAATCAGCAGGGATTTGGAGGACGGCATCGACACCATCGGCAAGAAAATGACCGTATGTCAGCTCTATGCAAAACATGATACGCAAAAAATTTTATGGAGCATTAAGCAAAGGAATTCATCAGCTTTCTGAGAATGAATGCAAAGAGTTGTTTCCAGCATTTAGATATGTAATTGAAAGTGTTTTGGATGCAAGGATGGCAAAAATTGAACATGATAAAAAACGAAATGAAATGATAAGAGTGATTAATAGTATTAAAAGTTAAATTGTTGCTGACTCTTTGCTAGGTGGTATTTGAAAAAATAAATCTTGGACTAAATTAGTTTAAGAATATGATGATTCTATGTGTTTAAGGTATATTTTTTACTCTGCCTGGGAGGTATATAATGCGTGACCCGATTGAGAATATTAGCAAATTGCAAAAACAATTAAATGATTTGCAGTTAGAAAACCAAATATTAAAAAATATTCTGGATCAGGCAGGAGTATCTTATAAACAATCGATAGCTCGTTTGAAAGCGGCGGATGAGATAGAAAACTATGATCCGGAGCAGGGAAAAAGAATTATACATCCAGATGAAATTACGGACGAGATGGCAAATAATTTTTTCGCAAGATTTTGGGGACGTCAGGATGTTTATGCTAAGAGAAATGAAAACAAAGATACTGGAAAAGCCGGGTACTATACACAATGCAGGAATTTTTGGACAAGTGCGTGTCATAGGAAGTTAAAAACGGGCATTTCATGTAAAAACTGTGAGTATTATGAATATAAACCATTAACAAAGGAAGACATACTTGCTCATTTAAGAGGAAATGCCTATAATGCTTCCGATGTGATAGGGGTGTATCCGCTTCTTAAAAACAATACTTGCCGTTTTCTGGTATTTGATTTTGATAATCATGAGAAAAATGCAGAGGAGAATGATTTCGCAAATGTGGATGATGCGTGGATAGAAGAAGTTGAAGCAATGCGGAACATCTGTGTTTTGAATGGAATAGATCCATTGGTAGAACGTTCACGTTCAGGACGGGGCGCACATATCTGGATATTTTTTGACAAGCCGATTCCTGCTTCTTTGGCAAGAAGATTTGGAACAGCATTGCTTGATAGGGGAGCAGAGTGTGTAAATCTGAAATCCTTTAAGTATTATGACAGAATGCTTCCGGCACAGGATAAACTGCCGGAAGGCGGACTGGGCAATCTGATAGCTCTTCCGCTACAGGGAAAGGCATTGAGGAATGGGAATAGTGCATTTGTTGACAGTAATTGGAATGCGTACAGGGAACAATGGGAAGTGCTATGGAGCAAGCCAAAGCTGTCACAGGAGTTTTTGGAGCTGAAAATAAAAGAATGGTCGTTATTACTTGGAGATATGGAGGAAAGTGAACAAGGAGAAAACCGTGAAAAGCCTTGGGAGAGGAATAGAAAGTTTGCAGTAAGTGATGTGACCGGAAAGCTTAGCATTACATTATCAAATGGTATTTATATCGATAATACGAATGTAAAAGTTGCTATGCAAAATAAGATTCGAAGAATGGCTGCAATTAGTAATCCTGTTTATTTCAAAAATCAGGCAATCGGTACATCTAATTATGATACCTCAAGATGGATTTACTTAGGAGCAGACCATTTGGGCGGATATATAGAAATTCCACGAGGACTCTATGATAGCTTAATAGATAACTTAGAACAGGCGCACATTGAATATGAAATTCAGGACGAAAGGCAGGTCGGAAGAAATATTCACGTTGAATTTAAAGGACAATTAAGAGAAGAACAAGCGCTTGCACTTGAAGGATTAACAAAGTTTGATAATGGAATATTACATGCTGCAACAGCTTTTGGAAAAACAGTTGTATGCAGTGCGATAATTGCCAAGAAAAAGGTAAATACACTTATTTTGTTGGAATCCTCTTCGTTAGTTGGACAATGGCAGGAATCCCTGAAAAAATTTTTGGAGATAGATGAAGAATTACCTATATATAAGACTAAGACGGGGAGACTTAAAACAAGAAAAAATATAATCGGCAGATTGCAAGGCGCACATGACTCAATGACTGGAATTATTGATATAGCTATGGTTGGTTCGCTATGCAAAAAGGGTGAATACCATGATTTGTTGAATCAATATGGACTTGTGATATGCGACGAGTGCCACCATGCGGCTTCAGATACGATTTCAAATGTGTTAAAGGAAGTGAAAGCAAAATATGTTTATGGAGTAACTGCAACTCCGAAAAGGGCAGACGGTTTGGAGAAAATAAGCTATATGTTGATTGGGCCTATACGATATAGTTACACAGCAAAGGAAATGGCTGCTGCACAGGGAGTGGAACACTATGTATATCCAAGATTTACCCGTACAGTTGCACCAAGAGGTGTTGTTACGGATAAAATGCATCCCAATGAGGCATATGATATTATTCATGGTAACAGTATTCGGGATGAGCAGATTATCAGTGATGTAAAGGCTTGTGTGCTGCAAGGCAGGACACCTGTTGTATTATCAAAATATAAAGACCATTCGGAAAAATTGTATAGTCGTTTAAAGGAGTACGCGGATCATGTATTTCTTATGACCGGTAATAATTCCAAAAAAGAGCATAAGAAAATTTTGGAGCAGCTTCATGAGGTAAGTAAAGAGGAAACACTGATTTTAGTGGCGACAGGTTCACTTATTGGAGAAGGATTTGATTATCCCAGGTTAGATACATTATTTATGGCGATGCCGGTATCGGCTCGAAATATAGTGGAGCAATATGCAGGAAGATTGAATCGTGATTATGAAGGCAAGAAAGAAGTAATTGTATATGATTATGTCGATTGTCATATCCCTATGTTTGACAACATGTATGCGAAAAGGCTTAAGGCATATAAACAGATTGGATATGAGGTTTGTACAGGAATAAAAGGTGAAAAACAAACTGCAAATGCTATCTTTGGCGGAGATAATTATGTAGAAGTATTTCAAAAAGACTTGATTGAAGCAGATAATAACATAATCATTTCAAGTCCAGTAATTAGTGGCTCCAAAGTATATGAATTGATTCATTTGCTTAAAGATAAACAGGTAAATGGAGTTGACGTTACGATAGTGACATGGGAACCGGATTCTTATGGTTTTGGCGATGCAGGCTTCTGGATGCAGTTGCACGAAGAAATAAGACAAGCTGGATTTTATATAAAAGCTGTTGAAGATTCATGTGAGCATTTTTCCATTATAGACCATAATATTGTTTGGTATGGCAATACTAACATATTAGGTAATGCAAAGTTGGAGGATAGTATGATGCGTTTGGAAAGTAAGGAAATTGCTGCAGAATTGATGGAGATAACCTTTGGAGAAAAAAATATAAGTTAAAACAGGAGGTAGAAAATGTTATTTTTATGTTATCCAAAATGTTCAACTTGTCAGAAAGCCAAGAAATGGCTGGATGAATACAATATAGAATATACAGAGCGTCATATTGTGGAGGATAATCCGACCTATGATGAATTAAAGGTATGGTATAAGCAAAGCGGTTTGCCGCTCAAGAAGTTCTTTAATACCAGTGGATTGGTTTATAAAGAAATGCAGTTAAAGGATAAGCTGCCGTCAATGAGCGAAGAGGAACAGCTAAAGCTGCTTGCTGTGAATGGGATGCTCATAAAGCGCCCGATGGTGATATGCGAGGATGAAGTGCTTGTAGGTTTTAAGGAAACTGAGTGGGAAGTGCTTAAAAATAAAAAGGTGTGCCAATAAAAAAATATGTGTATAAAGATTATGTGTAAAGATTAGCAAAAATAGCTTGACAAATATCTGTAGTTGGAGTAATCTATAACGATTTAGCGGTACACAGCTAAATGGAGGCTTGGGCAGGAAAGGAGAAAGTATGTGTAGGTATATTGCATCAGACAAGCTTTCCGTTCCTAAGGCTGAAATAGAGGATATTCTTGAAGAACTTAAGGAACGCCTTGAGGAAAAGTATGGCTTGAAATCTTTAATTATGGTTGTCGGCAGTGTAAGGAGAAATCTTGTGACGGTTGACGAAAACGGTCATTTTGATTTGGATTACAATCTCTGTTTTATTAAGGTGCCGCAGGAAGTACGGGATAATCTTCAGGGGCTGAAGGATCGTGTAAGATCAAATTTAGATGAAATTACTGATGAAGATTATTATTATGCACGGAACTCAACATCAGTAATTACACTTGAAAGAGCAGATGGTTCATTTAGTCTGGATCTTGGCATCTTAGTAAAGAATAAGAATGGAGAGTATTGTCGATTAGTAAGAAATAGGAATAATTACCAATTACGAGAGGTTGCACTTCTATATAATACTGAAATGCAAGAAAGGTATATTCGGCAGCATTCTGCAATGAAGAGGGTTTCGGAGTTGTATTTAATGCATAAGAATAAACACCCGGAAACAGATTCATTTCATTTGTATTTAGAGGTGGTAAATACTGTATTCAATGAAACAGGAGGACAAAAAATGAGTAAAGTATCTGGAGACACGCACACCAAAAATCAGATGGATGCACACGCAAATCAGAAGAATCCAAATAATTCATCTTCAAAAGCTATGGCAAATAATAGGTCAAATCAAATGAATCCTAATAATGCTGCTTATTGGAAAAGCCGAGGTAAGAGTGGAAGATAACAATGTGACAATTTGAATGGGAAGCAACCCCGGTTTGTCTTTGAAAAAGAAATTGTGGAATGGAACGGATGCTGAGGCTGTTTAAGAAGGTTTGCAGAAGACACTATTATTTGTATCTGGAGATGATTACTTTTAAGGTATGTGTATATAGGGATATGTTTAATGACGAGGAGCAAGATGACTAACACTTCGAAGAATGATAAAAGCTGAACTTGTAAGGAATTCTTACAAGTTCAAACAGTAATTGTCATGAAAGATGTGGAAATGTGAGCAGAATATCTTGCAGAATCTCGAAATCAGAGTTATATTTTTCTTAGGGTATTGCAAGGTTTCATTAAATTATTTTATCCGGTCAGGGCTACCTGCAAACCACTTGAACCATCATGAGTAAAGAAAATAGCCACCGGTACTGATTTGGTACTAAAAGTTCTTGAAACGAGATGGAATAGAAAAAATATAGAGATATTTAATACTAAAATGTATGGTAAAATACTAAATGACATGCATTGTCAAACAGAACTTTGCGAGTTCGAATAGTAAACAGAAAGCCGGGAAGCCGCATAAACAGCGGATTTTCCGGCTTTTGATAGGGGGCGTGATACCTTTTTGATACCTGTTAGAGAGTTATTTAAAAAAATACGCCTAAAAGATAGCCAATAATTGCACTTAAAATACAAAATCCTAAATTTAGAAAGAAATTTTTTCGCTCGGCTGTTTCGGAAGCATTTTTTTGTTCAATCAGTAAATCATAAATAGAAGTTATTTGATTTACAAGAGCGTCCACGTTTGCAGTAGTGGCAGGCATAGAAGCATAATATTTTTTAATATCTGTAGTATTCATCAGGCGAGTACTAGTATCGCTCATTCGGATATAGGCTTCACCATTATAAAGTTGCAAAATGTCGTCAGCTTTTTGTACTTCAATTATGAGTAAGGTTTTATCTTCGATAGCAAATGAGTACACTGTGCATAGATTTTGAATGTTTAGACGCTCAATGAAAGATTTAATCTTCTGCTGTTCTGTTTCAGAAATTCCAATAATTTTTTTATATTGTTCATCGTATCCAATAATAATATTTCCACCATTTGCATTTGCAAATGCAGATATTATTTTTCCTAAAATAGTTATGTTGTGTATAGTTCTTTTGAATTCGATGGTTTCATTTTCTCCATTAGTTAAAATAGAGTAAATATTTTGAACGTTGATAGTTCTTTGCATATTATTTTTATATTTCCTTTCATCAGACATTGTTTTTCCATTGATAGCTATTATTCTTCTTGTCGTTCCCCTTTTCATCAACACTGCTACTTGTAGCAGGCCAGTTGATTTTCCATTCAAAATACTCGTCCTCTGAAATCTCTCCGCTTTTTAGCTGCTCTTTCCGCAGACACCACTCTCGCATGAAATCATTGACTAAACCGTACTCTAGCCACATACCCACCGGGGCATGAGCAGGCCAGTCGTCATTGTCATAGTAACGCACCGATTTATCATCAGAAGCGTTGCATTTGCCGGGATTGCGTACAAGCTGAAATAAATGGATCGTGCTGCGGTCATCTTCATCAAGCCAAAGGAATGTAAGCATAATATCTTCGGCGCAGCCGGGGGTAACGCCAATAAAATGGATATAATTGACGTTCAGTATCTTTGCCATTTCCATTAAAGTGTTGTTTTTGGGAACACGATAGCCAGATTCATACTGTGCGATACGAACATCAGCATTACGTTCCTCATATCCCAATTTCAAGCCTAATTCACGCTGTGTCAAGCCCCGGAACGTGCGTATTCTCTTTATCCGTTCTCCTAATACCATAGTCATGTATCCTTTCTGAAAATTAGAATGATTGTTTTGAAATTATCATGTTACATCTGCTCCACAACTCGTCTTTATATGCAAATACATCTTTATCAATCTTTCTTTCAACAAAGCCGACTTTTTCATAACATTGCTTTGCTAATACGTTTTCACTGAAAACATTCAGTTGAACCGCTTTTGCGCCGGTTATCTGAAAAGCGAATTGCAGAGCCAGATTCAGCATTTCTTTTCCGTAACCTTTTCCACGTTTGGTTTTATCAACAATAACAAATTTAAGAAAACCAATATTGTCTGCTGTATTGACAGAATAACAGAAGAAGCCTACTGCCTGTCCGCTGTTTTCAGTTGCGACATAAGCACTGTCCGTCCAGTCCATTGCATTTTTCTCTAATAAATCATGGAAAGATTTTTGTGTCATGGGGTATGGCAAAAGGTTTGCACACCAAAAAGCATGAGTTCTTTCGTCATCAATCCATTTTGATACATATTCGTAATCTTTGCTTGATATATACGGTCGGATTCTCATAAATGGAATGTCCTTTCTCCAATTTATTTATAAATTTGTTATAGGTAGTACACCATAATATATTCTTCTTCATTCTCCCTTACAATCTCAAAGCCAATCTTTAGATACATCTTTGCCGCATAATTAGCTTTTTGAACAGAAAGGGAAACTCGGCTGTACCCATGTGATTTAAGTAGGGTAAGAATTTCTTTCATCATAGCCGTTCCAATGCCAAAGCCCCGGTATTTTTTATAAAGAGAGATTGCCAAAGAGGGCGTTTCATCATCTATATGTCCGTAATCGTTCATACTGCGAACCCATACAGCACCGACAATCTTACCGTCAACCTCTGCAACTAATCCCCAATCATCTTTGGATTCCCCGAAACGCTCAACATAAACCTGTAATTCGGGAGATGCAATGATGGTTTTAGGTGGGGGTTCGATACCCTCTGGAATAAAGATCGCTTCATATAGAAAATTATCTAGTAACGGATATTCCTGTTTTTGTATTTCTCGTATCGTATACTCCATAGCTTACCTCTCGTTTTGTATTCTCCATATATTCTAGCATAATTCAGATAATACAGCAACAAAAACTTATCAGAAATGCTAAATTTAATAAAAAAGATAAGTTTAACAAATAAGCTATTGGCAATAACAGAAATGTTAAGTATAATATGAATACAGATCTTAACAAAAACGCTAAACAAAAGGAGGATATTGAATGAAGAATGAACTATTTGTAACTGCCGGGGAGGTGGCGCAGGAGTTGGGTGTTTCCAAACCATTTGCTTACAAATTAGTACGACAGATGAATGAGGAACTGGAAGAAAAAGGTTTTATCACAATCGCCGGACGTGTCAGCAGAAAATATTATGAAGAAAAATTCTACGGCATGGCGCAGGCGGCGAACTAAGGAGGGCGGATTATGGCGGCATATAAAGATGAACAGCGTGGAACGTGGTATGTATCGTTCCATTATTATGACTGGACGGGGAAGAACTGCCGGAAAGTCAAGAGAGGTTTCAAGACCAAAAGAGAAGCTACGGAGTGGGAACATCATTTCCGCATGAAAGAAGCGGCTGACTTGGATATGACTTTCGGGGAGTTTGTGCAGGCGTATACAAGGGATATGAAGCCGAAGCTGAAGCACAATACTTGGCTGACAAAGGAGCATATCTTACGAACAAAATTGTTACCGTACTTTGAGAATAAGAAAATGTGTGATATTCGTGCAAAAGATATTATCCAGTGGCAGAATGAGCAGATTTCCTATCGTGATGAAAAAGGAAAGCCCTATGCGCCGACTTATCTGAAAACTCTGCAATCTGAATTGAGCGCATTATTTAATCATGCGGTGCGGTTTTACGAATTAAAAAGTAATCCTGTTGTCAAAGCCGGGTCGCTTGGAAAA
>Ga0137297_11578_pt1 | contig 12808 bp, 10 predicted proteins | sample RamsorincwithD2O_FD_97191 | JGI IMG/M metagenome (GOLD analysis project Ga0137297, IMG submission 97191) | Mouse cecal microbial communities from Vienna, Austria - Mucin amended with D2O | ecosystem: Host-associated > Mammals > Digestive system > Large intestine > Cecum | place: Austria: Vienna... | reverse complement strand
TTCTTGATGGAATGGTGGACGACTTAGAAGATGGGGCGGAGGATATTCTTGACGGCCCCGGAACCACAACAAAGGCCAATGAGACCCGATAAGGCTTTATGAATCCTAAGGCTGCGGCGGCCGGGGCATATCCCCGGATCTCTGCCGCCGCCTTTCTCAGATATCGTACCTGTATTCTTAAACGCAGATAATCTATGAAAAAAAGAAAACCCTGGAGAAAATATAAAAAGCATTACATAACCAAAGGCCATGTCCGCTGGCTGTGCCTTCTTCTTTTGGCTTTGGAGACTTTTGTTCTCTGCAAAAAAGGAGTGATCTCTGTTCCGGCCATAGAAGTGAAAAAAGACAGTCAGACCCTGATCTATCAGATTCAGGAAGAGGAGGAAGCAGAGGGGAGAGCCAGCCGGAGCTGGGGAATCAGAATCCGCATAAAGGAGGGAACCCTGGAGTTCTATGAGAACAGGAATCAGGAGGCGCCCCTGTCCCCCTGACACCCAAAAGATGGGAAAGTTGTGAAAGAACATATTGTATTTGCCTACCTGGTGTATTATAATAAATCGTACTTATTTTATAACTTATCAATTAAGAAAAGGACAGGTGGATACAAATGGAGAAAAAAGAACTGCTGTATGAAGGAAAAGCAAAAAAGGTTTTTACTACGGAAGACCCGGATGCATTGATTGTATCCTACAAAGACGATGCCACTGCATTTGACGGGCAGAAGAAGGGAACCATTGTAGGAAAGGGCGCCATCAACAACAGGATGACCAACCATGTGTTTAAGCTTCTGGAAGCAGAGGGTGTGCCCACCCACCTGATTGAAGAGTTAAATGATAGAGAGACTGTAGTGAAAAAAGTGGAGATCGTACCTCTTGAGGTGATTATCCGCAATTTCAGCGCCGGAAGCTTTGCGAAGAAAATGGGGATGGAAGAGGGCATTGAATTAAAGCAGCCTACTCTGGAGTTCAGCTATAAGAATGATGACCTTCACGACCCGTTTATCAACAGCTACTACGCCTTGGCATTGGGACTGGCAACTCAGGAGGAGATCGACGCCATCAGCAGGTATGCCTTCAAGGTCAATGAAGTCATGAGGAATTATTTTGCAGGGCTTGGCATTGAACTGATTGACTTTAAGATTGAGTTCGGACGTTTCCACGGACAGATTATTCTGGCTGATGAAGTTTCTCCTGATACCTGCAGACTGTGGGATAAAGAGACTCATGAGAAGCTGGACAAGGACAGATTCCGGAGAGACCTAGGCAATGTAGAAGACGCCTATCAGGAAGTATTCAGACGCCTGGGAATCCAGTAGATTTTTGTAAAGACAAAGGAGGAGCAGGACCTAATGAATGACAGATACCAAAGCCCTCTTTCCGAGCGCTATGCCAGCAGGCAGATGCAGCATATCTTTTCTCCAGACATGAAATTTAAGACCTGGAGAAAGCTGTGGATTGCACTGGCGGAGACAGAGAAGGAGCTGGGGCTTCCCATTACCCAGGAACAGATCGACGAGCTGAAGGCTCATAAGGATGATATCAACTATGATGTGGCAAAAGAGCGGGAGAAACAGGTGCGCCATGACGTCATGTCCCATGTCTACGCCTACGGACAGCAGTGCCCCAAGGCAAAGGGGATCATCCATCTGGGGGCCACGTCCTGTTATGTGGGAGACAACACAGACATAATCATTATGACCGAGGCCTTAAAGCTGGTGCGCAGGAAGCTGATTAATGTTATGGCGGAGCTGGCGGACTTTGCGGGTCAGTACAAGGATCAGCCTACCCTGGCATTTACCCATTTTCAGCCGGCCCAGCCCACTACCGTAGGCAAGCGGGCCACCCTCTGGCTCCATGATCTGTATTTGGATCTGGAGGATTTGGACTATGTGCTTTCCACCATGAAGCTCCTGGGATCCAAGGGCACAACGGGGACTCAGGCCAGCTTCCTGGAGCTCTTTGACGGCGACCATGACAAATGCCGCAGGGCCGATGAGATCATTGCTTCCAAGATGGGATTTGCCTCCTGCTATCCCGTGTCAGGCCAGACCTATTCCAGAAAGGTGGACACAAGAGTCTTAAATGTGCTGGCAGGCATTGCCCAAAGCGCCCATAAGTTCTCCAATGACGTGCGGCTTCTGCAGCACTTAAAGGAGATCGAGGAGCCCTTTGAGAAGAATCAGATCGGTTCTTCCGCCATGGCTTACAAGAGGAACCCCATGAGAAGCGAGAGAATCGCCTCTCTGGCCAATTATGTTATGGCCGACGTCATGAATCCCATGCTGGTGGCAAGCACCCAGTGGTTCGAGAGAACGCTGGACGACTCCGCCAACAAGCGGTTAAGCGTTCCAGAAGGGTTCCTGGCAGTGGACGGAATTCTGGATCTGTATCTCAATGTGGTGGATGGCCTGGTGGTATACCCCAAGGTCATCGAGAAGCACTTTATGTCAGAGCTTCCCTTCATGGCCACGGAGAACATCATGATGGATGCAGTGAAGGCCGGAGGAGACCGGCAGGAGCTTCACGAGAAGATACGCCAGCTGTCCATGGAGGCAGGAAGAAATGTAAAAGAGAGAGGCCTGGACAACAATCTCTTAGAGCTTATTGCCGCAGACCCGGCTTTCGGGCTGTCCATGGAGGAGCTAAAAAAAGCCATGGAGCCCCGGCGCTATGTAGGACGGGCCCCGGAGCAGGTAGAAGAATTTCTTCAGGAAGTCATCAGGCCGGTTCTCAAGGAGAATGAGGATATTCTGGGGATGAGGGCGGAGATTAACGTGTAAAGAGGGGCTTTTTCGTTGGGGAGATGGACCGGCGAGGCAAATGTCCCCTCACCGGTTCTTAGCGTATGTCTTTTGCACGCCTAGTACTGCTGCCTTGGCTGAATATTCAGCCAAGTTTTGAGTTTCGCGAACGCCTAAAAGAATAAAAGAAAGCGAGGAGATCACCGTGGAAAAATTTTCGGAGATTTTGTATGTAAGGCCGGATATGGAGCAGGCGGCCCGGGATATGGAGGAGTATATTAAGGCGTTAAAGGCGGCCGGATCCTATGAGGAGATGAGGGAGCTTTTCTTAAAGGAGAAGGACAAGGAGTATAAGAGAAGCACCATGGCCACCATCGCCAGCATCCGCAATACTATGGATACCAATGACGAGTTCTATGAGGGGGAGATGAATTACCTGAACCAGGAAGGGCCTAAGCTGGGGATCTTGGCCAAGGAGGCGGAGAAGGTGATTCTTGATTCTCCCTTCAGGGCTCAGTGGGAGGAGGAGTTCGGTTCCTTCTATCTCAAGGCCATGGAGGTGAACCAGAAGCTGTCTGACTCTGTGATTGTGGAGGATTTGGTGGAGGAGAGCCGTCTGACCCAGGAGTATGCCAAGGTGTCTGCAGGGGCCTCCACGGAGTTTCGGGGGGAGAAATGCAATTTCTACGGCCTCCTAAAGCATATGCAGAGCACGGACCGTCAGGAGAGAAAGGATGCCATGAGGGCATGGGGAGATCTGTATGGGGAGATTGCCCCCAGGCTTGACGAGATCTATGACAAGATGGTGGTCTTAAGGGCCGGCATGGCGAAGAAGCTGGGCTTTGACTGTTACATTGACTATGTCTATCTTGCAAGAGGGCGGTATGAATACGGCCCCAAGGAGGTGGAGGAGTTCCGCAGGCAGGTGCGGGAGGTTATCGTTCCTGTGTGCAGACGGCTGAGAGAGGAGCAGGCGGCCCGGCTGGGAGTGGAAAAGCTGCGCTATTACGACGAGGCTCTGGTGTTCCCCCAGGGCAACGCGGCGCCGAAGGGAGATCGGGCAGAGCTGGTGGAGAAAGCCAGGAAGATGTACCGGGAACTCTCCAAGGAGACCGGGGAGTTCTTTGACTTTATGGCTGACCATGACATGTTCGACCTGGAGACCAAGCAGGGCAAGAGGGGCGGCGGCTACTGCACCTTCCTTCCTGAATACAAATCCCCCTTTATCTTTGCCAATTTTAACGGAACCAACGCAGATGTCAATGTGCTGACCCATGAGGCAGGCCATGCCTTTGAGGCCTACACGGCGTCCAGGAACATAAAGCTTATGGATATGGTATTTTCCAGCTACGAGGTGGCGGAGATTCATTCTATGACCATGGAATATTTTACCCATCCCTGGATGGAACTTTTTTTCGGAGACCAGGCTAAACAGTATCTGTACTCCCATGTAATGGAGGCTCTGGAGGCAGTGCCTTATATGGTGTGTGTAGATGAATTTCAGCACAAGGTATTTGAGAATCCTTCCATGACGGCTATGGAGCGGAGAAGGGTGTGGAAGGAGCTGGAGGGAGTCTATCTGCCCTGGAGAGATTATGACGGCCATTCCTTTTTGGAGGAAGGCGGGTTCTGGATGCAGAAGCAGCATATTTTCCTGTTCCCCTTCTATTATATCGACTATGCACTGGCCCAGATGGGGGCTTTTGAGTTCTACGGCCGCATGAAGAAGGACCGTGACCAGGCGTGGAAGGACTATTACCGCCTGTGCCGGGCCGGAGGAAGCAAGGGATATTATGAACTCCTTAAACTGGCCGGACTTAACAGCCCCTTTGACCAGGGGACTGTGAAGAAGGCTGTGGAAGGACTTATGGAAGATTTGTTTTGAGGCTGACATATGGATATCAGCTTAGAGTATTACCGTGTATTTTACCAGGCGGCAAGGCTTAAAAGCATTACCATGGCGGCGGAGCAGCTGTGTATCTCCCAGCCGGCGGTGAGCCAGGCCATCAAACAGCTGGAGACCGCCTTAAACTGCCGCCTGTTTGTCCGCACGTCAAAGGGGGTTCATCTTACACAGGAGGGAGAGCTTCTTTGCAGCTATGTGGAGAGAGGGCTGGAAATGATTCTGGATGGGGAGCGGACGCTTAAGAGGATGCAGGATTTGGAGACCGGAGACGTGCGCATCGGTGCCAGCGACATGACGCTCCAGTTTTATCTTCTGCCGTATCTGGAAACATTTCATGAGACTTATCCCGGGGTAAAGGTCATTGTTTCCAATGCCCCTACCCCGGAGACCATAAGATCGTTAGAAGACGGAAGAATCGACTTCGGCGTGGTTACCACCCCGGTACAGGTTCCCGACAATGCAAAGCTGATTCCTGTCAGGCCCATCCGCAATGTGTTTGTGGCAGGGGAAAAATTCGCATATCTGAAGGGAAAATGCCTGGAATACCCGGCCCTAAGGGAGCTTCCCTGCATTGTTCTGGAAGGCAACACCAGCACCAGGGCATTTACCGACGGATACCTGAAGGAATGGGGGGTGGAGCTGGCCCCGGAATTTGAACTGGCCACCAGCGATATGGTGGTGCAGTTTGCGGCGAGAAACATGGGAATCGGCTGTGTGGTGGAGGATTTTGCAAAAGAAAAGCTTGAGAGCGGGGAGCTGTTCTGTCTGGAGTTTGAAAAGGAGATGCCCAAACGGCAGATGTGTATTGTCACGGATCAGAAAAGCTCCGTATCACCGGCAGGGAGGAAACTGTTGGACATGCTGATGTCCCCCTAAAACTCTCTGAGAAATGTATATTTTCCCATTCCGAGCTGGCAGGAGGGCCGTCTGGCAGGTACTGCTGCCGGGGCAGACAGAGAGAAAGAGGTTCCCAAAATGGGAACCTCTTTCTCTAAAGTCCGTGTATGGTTAATCTCTGTAAATAATCTCGTCTCTTCCGGGTCCGTTGGAAACCATAGTGATCTTTACGCCGATCTCCTTCTCAATAAATTCCACATAGTCCCGGCACTCTTTGGGAAGATCCTCATAATTTCTGATTCCCCTGATATCACACTGCCAGCCCGGCAGCCTGGTGTATACGGGCTTTGCCTTTTCAAGCTCAATGGTAGTGGGGAAATCCTTTGTCACCTGGCCGTCAATCTCATATCCCACGCAGACAGGAAGCTCCTTGAGATACCCCAGAACGTCCAGGACTGTCAGAGCCACCTCCGTGGCGCCCTGAATCCGGCATCCGTAGCGGGAGGCTACGGCATCGAACCATCCCATGCGTCTGGGACGTCCCGTGGTAACGCCGAATTCTCCGGCGTCCCCGCCTCTCTTTCTCAGCTCGTCGGCCTCCGGGCCGAAGATTTCGCTTACAAAGGCGCCTGCACCTACGGCGCTGGAGTATGCCTTTACCACAGTGGTTATGTTCTTGATCTCATAGGGCGGAATCCCTGCACCGATGGCGCCGTAGGCAGCCAGGGTGGAGGAGGAGGTCACCATGGGATAGATACCATGATCCGGATCCTTTAAGGAACCCAGCTGTCCTTCTAAGAGAATGTTCTTGCCTTCCTTTATAGCCTCATAGAGGAATTTGGACACGTCGCACACATAGGGCTTTACCATATCCCGGCTCAATGCCTGCAAAAATCGCGTTTTCCACCAAAGGCTGAAGGGTCAGCTTCACAATCCTGGCATCGTAAAGCTCTTCCGCCTCCGTCTCCACCTTTAAGTCAAACATCTCCGCATATTTCAGCTTCTCGATGGTCACGTAATCCCTTACAAACTCCAGCTCTTCTCTCAGGGTAATCTTCTGATTCACCCCCTTTGACATGTTTTTAAGAAGCTTTGACAGGGCAGTGACCGCCTTCACAATTCCGCTGTTTTTCTGGATAACGGCAATCCACTTAATGGAGTCTAAGGTGTTGTAGAGAAAATGGGGGTTAATCTGAGCCTGAAGCATACGGATCTCCAGACGGCTTTTCTCCTTCTCATCCTCCAGCCGCTTTTCCATGAGCCGTTCAATCTCTCCGCCCATGGCATTCACGGCTTTTCCGATTATTCCGATCTCATCCGGGCTTTCCAGGGCAGGTTCCGGGATAAATTCCCCTTCCGCAATTCGTTCCACATGTTTCACCAGGCGGTCAATGGGTTTTCTCACCACACTGCTGAATAAAAATGCCAGGGCCACTCCGATTCCGCCGCAGGCGGCAAAGATTAATGCCACGGTCCTAAGAAGGAGCATGCTGTCACTTTTTAAAGCCTCCATGTCCATAATCTCCGCCACCAGAATCCCGCTTCTGGAATCCTGATGATAGGACACATAGCATCTGCGGCCGGCAAAGTCCTGCTCCATCTGCCCCTCCCCGCCTCTGCCAAGAAGCTCTGCTACCAGGCCTTCATAAGCCCTTTTGTCCTCCGGGACATTGACGCAGGCAATCCACTGTCCCTTATGGGTGGCGGCAATCACCGCATTTTTGTTGTCGTCCTGTTCCAATTTATCCTGATAAAGCTTTGGCGATAAGAACAAAGCCGTCCAGTCCTTAGCCTTGTATCCTCCGTTTTCAACAACCACAGGAAGGAGAGGTTCCTTCTCCCTGTAAAAAGGAGAATCCACTAGGTCCAGTTTATAATCATACATATCTTTGCCAAGCTCCTTTGCAAACCAGTCAGCCTGGCGGATCTTGCCGGCATCATCCAGACTGCTGTAAGCAGTCCCTGTGGAGATGCAGATATCCCTCTCCCCGAACACGCACAATTTGCTGATATACCTGTCATACCCTGTGATGGTGCAGAAATCACTTATGAGACGGTTGTACTCCATCCCCCTCTTCTTCTCCGCCACGGTCTCAAGATTACCCAGAGACTGAAGGTCTATAAGGTTGCGCTCCCCACAGTTAAGAACCAGGTTCACCATTTTCTCATAAGCTTCTTTATAATAGCCGGAAATGCTGTGCACATGGTAATTCACGGAATTTTCTGCCACCAGAACCACCTTCTGGTAAGCGGTCATGTAGCTTGTTATGCTGAAAATCCCTCCCATAAGACAGATGATGCAGATATTGTATGCCATAATCTTAAACTGAATGGTCTTATTCTTCAAATGCCTTCCACCTCGATTATATTAAAAGATGTCCTTCTATCCCTTCATAGTCCACGGTCATGACCCGGCCATCCTTCATATACAGGGTCACCGGCCCGTATGCCCCGTATCCCTGGGCGTCGGTATAGGAGATCTTCTCCACAGGAAACAGCTCTTCCATGGTCCAGGGGCTGTCGTCGTTCTTGCTTAGGACTGCCGAGATCATCACATAGGGGCCGTACTCATAGGACCTGGTTCTCTTCAGCTTTCCGTAGGCCAGATAGCTTGGCCCTCCTAAGGGATTTACCCATTCTCTTCGTTTTACCTCCAGAGCTTCCCAGCCGCTATACATCACATAAGCCAGCTGGCAGCCCGTTTTTTTCAAAATAAGGGCTCTGGCATCTCCCTGGGCCTTCTCCTCCACCATAATGCCTGTTCCATCTTCTCCCGCTCCAAATCCATAGGCTCCCATAGTCAGTGTAAAGGGGCCCTCATGGATATGCATTTTGTCTACCCGGACCATGCCGCCTGCCACGGCAAAATCTGCAAGATCAATGGCAGCAGCCCCCTGGAAGGTATAATGAAAATCAAAATATTCCTTCCGGTACAGCACCCCATCCCTCACGCCGCCATACAGGATCAGGTTAGGCGTCTGAGGCTTCTTCCCCTCATAGGAAAGGCTGTACTGCATGGCCTCAGCCCCCTCATAATCAAAGGCCTCCCACGGAAAATGACTGTGAAAGCCAAGACGCACATAGCCTGGCAGATTGCTGTCATCAGGGTGAAAGAGGGCTTTGGCCGTGCGGAATTCACATGCTCCGTTTTCTCCAAGCCTGGCGGACACGATCCCCGGACCATCCATGATCTTCTCCGAGAAACCATGGTCCTTCAGAGTATCCCATTCTCCCCTGTTTTCCGTTGCGCTCCAGAAGGGATGATCCTCCCCGTATGTGAGGCACACCATAGGGTTGGCGATCCAGTAAGGGCTCTCGGCGCAGCTGTAGGTCTGAAGCATGGGAGGAAACTGACCGTAGAACCCAAGGGAAGGCACCCCGTTGACGAATACGTCCTCCCGGGTAATAAACTGCAGCAGGGCTCCGGAGTTGACCCACCTGGCATATCCCGGGTCTGCTTTAGGAGCCTTCAGAAGAAATGCGGATGCATAGGGGGAGGTGGCGCCGTTGCGGTAGATGCCGCTCCTTCCCCACAGAGTCACATGGCCCTGCCGGTCAAACATGGAAGAAAAACTTTCGGTCATGTCGTTGACATACCGTTCAATTCTGCCGGCTATCCACGGCTCCTTCTCATAGCCGTACCACTGATTCCATACAGGGCCATAAGTGTGGAACGCCCATGCCGTGTAATAGTCAAATCGGTGTCCATCCCGATACCATCCGTCTCCTGCATAATAAGCGATAATATTCTGGGCGTGATCTCTTATGAGGCTTTCGTCAACCTCCCATCCTTCCATGGAAAGAAAACCCAGAATCAGCATGTTGAAGAGACGCCAGTTGTGAGGGCCTGTTTTTTCTATGCCGAATTTCATCAAATATTCCCCGATCCGCTCCTTCTCCTCCTCCAAGTATGTATTCCAGATTACCTGCCTGCACTGGTCCAGACCGATTACTAAGGATGCGCACTCACAGGTATGCTGAAAGGTATCCTCCCCCTCCACGGCAAGCTCCTTTAATTCCTTCCAGCCCAAAAGATAATTCCCGCTGTCCTTTGTCACTGCTGCCAGAATCAGATCTTTATAGTACTTGGCCACGGATATGCCCCTTATGACACAGTCCGGCCTGCTTCTCAAAAGGGGAGCGGCAATGAGGAAGCTTCTTGCCAGGCCCTCAAATCTCTCGGCATAAATCTTGGTGGGAGAGCCGTTCTTCCATGGATAGCTGATGTCAAATTCCACCCTTGGGCTTAAAGGCATATCCTCTGCAGACGAAAGATTGGAAAAAATCCCATCCAGCAAAAACTCACAGGCGTCAAGCCAGTGCTCTCTGGTCATTCCTGTATAAGGGCTTTTCTCATAGTCCGGATTGGTTACAACAAATTTCATACTGCCTTATCCTCCTTGAAAACTCTTGTAATTTTATATATTTATCATATAATAAAATGAGTATGGCTTCTTTGCCTAATTTTGCTATTTTATTGCGTTTTCTGACTTATTATGGAGGTAGCTTTATGAGCAGGCACCCGGATATTCCTTATGAGCAGGTACATTTTCCCGAGACCATACGAAGCCATCACATGCGGTCGGACCAGGCGTTCTGCAGCTCCTACCACATCCACGATTCTTATGAGCTTCTTCTTTTTCTCGGGGGAAAGGGAGATTATTATATTGAACATCGCTGCTATCCCATAAAGCGGGGCAGCCTGCTGCTGATCAACAGCACAGAGATTCACCGGGTGGATTGCAGGGATGATGCTCCCTACGAACGAATTGCCACCCATTTTTATCCTGACCTTGTCCGCAGATTTTCCACTGCCCATTCTGATCTGCTCTCCTGTTTTGAAAAGCGCCGTATCGGGGAGGGGAATCTTATTCTTCTGGACCGGGAAGAACTGGAGCAGTATCTGGCCCTCATTGACCAGATGCACACCGCCCTGACTGCCAGCCATTTCGGCCACGAGATTCTGGCAGTCACATACCTGATACAGATTCTGATTCTTGCCAACACCTTCTTCCACGCCGGGAAGGAGCAGGCCTCCGGTTCTGTGGCGTCCCTCTCCAGCCAGGTTATGGCCTATATTAACAAGCACTTAAAGGAACCTCTCACCATCCCCCAGCTGGCGGAGTATGTCCATCTGGCCCCCTCCTATCTCAGCAGGAAATTCCGGGAGGAAGCCGGGTGCTCGCTCCGGGAATATATCATCTTAAAGCGGATTGCCCTGGCAAAGGAGCTGCTCCGCCAGGGCAAAAGTGTGACGGAAGCCTGCCAATCCAGCGGCTTCCACGATTATGCTAATTTTATCCGAACCTTTAAAAAATATGCGGGAATGCCGCCGGGACAGTATGGGAGGAAATACTGAGGGTAACACGGATCATGGCTTCATCCTCCGGCGAATCTCCTGCCGCCGCAGTCTCCTGGGGCGCAAGGTTCAGCCTGGAGCACAAAAACCGGACTCCCTCCTCCTTTTTGGCCTCTGCCGCCGTAATCTCCAAGCACCGGCCCTCGATCAACAGGCGGACTTCCTCCCCCCACAGACTGCGGCACACTCCGGCTATGTCTTCCTTCTCCTCCTCTGTCCACGGAGCCCTGACAGAACGCACCAAGGTAATCTTATAGAGAGCCCCCTTGGCCTCATAGGACAAAAGCCTGGCATGAAAGCTCCCGGCCGCCTTTTTTAAGAGCTCCAGGCCTCTCTTTTTTATGGGGCGCACCAGCTCCTTTGTCTTCCCATCCTCTTTCCACACAAGATGAGCGCCCCCTGAGAAGATCCCTCCTTCAAAGAGGGGCCATATCTCCCTGCACCGCCTTGCGGCGTCCTTAAGGGGCAGGGTGGTGGCAAAAAACAGCCTGGAGCCCTGGCCCTTCAGGGCTTCTAGGTCCTGTCTGACCCTCTCCGGCACGGCCCCCTTATCCTTTGGAATCAAGGTGCCCTGGATATCCAAGAATACTGCCTTCGGCCTGCGGGGTATGCGAAACAGGGGATAGGGCCCAAAGAGAATCTGGTTCATCACATCCCTTCGGCCTCCGTAGGCCAGATAACAGGAGCACTGCCTTCTCTTACACTCAGGCTGCTTTCGGAGCTCCCCCTGACAGGAATCGTACCAGCTTTCATTCATGACAGGGCCTATATTACAGACGCGCTGCCTGCCATCCGCCTCTGCAAAAAGACGGTTCCCACACTGCCCTGGGTCTGCCTTTGCAATCGCAAGCTCCCGGTAAAAATAAGGATCAACAGCCAAGAAAGCCTTTATCTCCTCCTCTGTGTAGGGCCGCTTCCATCCGTCCATCTTGTTGACCCAAAGATAGATTTCCTCAGGCAGCAGGTCTCTTAAGCGCTGGAGCCTCTCCAGATTGTCCGGTACTCCCACAGCCCCTGCGCAGAGGAAAACCCCTTCCTCCAGAAGCCTTCTGCATTTGTCTGCAAATTCCTGCTCCCCGGTCATCTCCGGATGAAAGGTGGCCCACAGCCTCAGCTTCCCTTTTCTTCCCCCGGCCCTTTGGTAACGTTTTAAGGACTCTTCTATGGAAAAGCTTAAGTTGGTCTGGGCTCCTGCCAGCTCGATATGGGGGAAGGATGTGAGGCGGCCCAGGCCCTCCCAGTACCAGGGATGAATCAGGGCTTCCCCGTAAGGCGCCACCATAATGGCCCCCGGCTCCAAGGCCAGACCCATGTTTTTCTTTGACACATGTTCTACGAACCGGAGCCATTGCTCCCTGTCTCTGTCTCGTTCTTGGTCAGAGCCTTTATGCTTGGAAAAGGGGCAGTAGCTGCATTGGTAATTACAGCTTTTTAAACTCCCCCGGTAAAGAATCATCCTCTTATCCGTGAACATCATCCCACTCCTTCATCCTTCTCCCTACTTCGGGGGAGATCAGCCGGGGCCCCAGATAATCAGACAGCCCCAGTCCCTTTTCGGTAAGGACAATACAGGTCTCTGATTCCCCTGTCCCCATATCATTCTCCCGTAAGACCGCCAGCCCCTGGTCTATCCACTGCTTTAATATGGGAAAATCCTTCTGGACCTCTGTCCCGAAAGCCCTTTTGTAACTTCCCAGGGGAAGGCCCGGGCGAATCAGAAGATGCCGGATTACATATCGCCTTTTCTCCTCCTCCCGGGACAGAATCATCCCATGGCGGATCCAGGTAAAATCCTCTGTCTCCTCAAACGCCTTCAGTTCCTTCAGGCATTCCCCGGCGGTGATGGCATAGGGCGTACAGAAATGGAGATTTCCCAGATAGCTTCTCCCCCCGCAGCCAAGGGCAAGGGAGGTTCCGAAACCGCAGTCCGAAAACTCCCGGCCTTCTGTCTGATCCCCTGTCCCAT
>Ga0137297_11573_pt1 | contig 12833 bp, 13 predicted proteins | sample RamsorincwithD2O_FD_97191 | JGI IMG/M metagenome (GOLD analysis project Ga0137297, IMG submission 97191) | Mouse cecal microbial communities from Vienna, Austria - Mucin amended with D2O | ecosystem: Host-associated > Mammals > Digestive system > Large intestine > Cecum | place: Austria: Vienna... | reverse complement strand
TATAAAAATATTGATTCTCTATTAATTTTTCGTAGCAAAATAGTTCTGTACCAGTCTGCGCCTTGCCATGCCTGATTTTATTTTAGATACATCCAATGCCGAAAATGCTTCCTCAAAAACTGTGATTTTTTCTTCCATATCCTATATCTTTATTTAATCCAGTGCTTATATCGCCTCCTAAAATGCTATTTTCTTCCCCTATTTCTAAAAGTAGGGTAACTTTAAGAAAGCGGCCCTGATAGCCCGTTTAAAATCTTTCTTTTTGTGGCTATTTATGCATACTTTTTGTGGGATGCTTGGACTCTCTCCGTTTTAATGGTACAGTAGAGCATTGTCGTATCCAGTTTTTCATGTCCCAGAAATTCCTTTACCTGTTCTATCGGCATCCCTCGCCCTAGAAGGTCCGTTGCTATCGTCCGCCGGAACCGGTGCGGATGCACTCCCTTTACTTCTGTCCGATTCCCCAAATTTCGTAACATATATCGAATTCCTGCCACACTCAAACGCTCATGGGGGCTGTCTGAGGTTACAAACAGCGGTCTGCTTTGCAGATTCTCCTCTCCTGCCCTTGTTTGCAAATACCGGCGCAGGTAGAACTTTGCGCTGTCTGTTAAATACGTCTTTCTCTCTTTGCTTCCTTTTCCATAGACAATCAACTCCTGCTTCCCCATTTCAATATCCCCTACATTGAGGGATACCAGCTCTGACACTCTGACGCCGGTACTATATAAAAACTCTACCAGCGCCCGATCCCGGATATTCCCGCATCCAGTCCGTAGTGCCTCCATCTCTTCTGCACTGTACGGCTTTTTTATGGTCTTTTCCAGCTTCAACAGTCCTACCTTTTTCACTGGGTTGCTATGTACCAGCTCTTCTGTAATCAAAAAGTCCCAAAAGCTGGACAGATAATGGAGCCGGGTCTGCATAGTGGACATTTTAATCCCTCTCTGTTCCCGCATAATCCCATAGTAATATCGCAGATCCATACCCGTGATGTCTTCCAGACGTTTTCCCAGGAAATTCAGCATGTTATAGATCTCTCTGGTATACTGCTTTAACGTGTTATTTTGCCTGTTTACTGCCTTTTTAGATGCTACAAACATTCGAATTTTCGCCTCATCCCCTTCCAAGCCGCTTGGTATTAACTCTGTACTCTCTTCCTTCACCTCTTTCCCATGGAAGTTCATGTAGAGTACGTTATTTAAGTGTTCTAACTGTTCCTGACCTAGGTGCGGTGACATCTGATTGATCACATTTTCAAGTATTTTTTCAATCATAAAAATAAGCCCTCCTTCTACAGTTAGAATAAAGGCTTATTTTTTGTTCCGCAATCCTTGAATCTTGCTAATAAATATGTTATAGTAAATATACAAAAGGAGCAACCGCCCATAAGGGGTTGACCTGTTTAACAGTGTACATAGAAATGCCACCCATTACCGGTCAAAGTATGAGGGTGGTTTTTCTATGCTTTAAATCATCAGTGACAAATCAAATAAATGAATGTCAGTAGTGACAGAATGAACATTCCAAAGGCCATCAGGTCTTTAAAATCGAAATATTTCACCAGCACCACCCCCATCCTATGTATGAATAGAGGTCAGCCACCCTGTAACACGATTACTCCTAAACAAATTCTAACATACTTTTCTTATCCTAACAACCTGAATTTTTCGTATCTTCTCCACTCAATTAAATAGTGATTTGGAAGTTACCCAAGCAGATGTCAGGTTATTAAATGGTAAAGTAATCACAGATAAAATCCGAACAAGCGATACACTTCCAAACGCATGTATTCTATATTATAACAATAATGGAACTGATGAAGCTCATTTTCGTCTGGATATTGATGCAAATACATCATATGGACTACTCCTTACAAAAGTGGGGCTACGTATATTTAAAGTAGAAAATGGCGTTTCAACTTATATGAAAGATATTGCATTATTTAATTAGCTTATTAATTATTTACGATATCCAATAACCTTGGTTACCTCAATAATGTTTACATTTGTATCCATGGCTTTGGTATCAAAATCATAGAAATAACCATCCCCCAGGCTAATTTGTTTACCACCGGCGCTAAACCATTTCCAGTAATATTGTGCGGTGCTGGTTGTATAATACCAAGCATCCAAATTACCGGTACTGCTGCCCGGATATATCCGGACTGTTTTCCAGAGACTCGCCCACTCTGCATATTGATATGTGATTTCTACATAAACAAAATTTTCGAAAGCTTCTGAAATTTGGAATGTGGATACTACATTACCACTAAACAGTATTACCGCCTCCAAATCACTATATAACGGATAAAATACCCTATTCATAGCGGCAGTAAAACCAATAAAATTATTGGGAACTCTAAACCAATCACCTCTTTGAACTCACCTTTTTTTAAGGTATATTGGATTCCAAAATCTGATCTGCTATAAGTTCATTCATTTTACTTTCTTTTTCTGTCACTGCTAAAATAGGCAATTCAGCAAAATCAATTCAGCTTTCTGCGGCATCTCTCCCTCAATATTAATAGCCAGGGTAATGTTTGGCATAATACAGCCGCTCAAAATATCATCCTCTAATCGTTTATAAAACGACTTACGTAATGGACTTCTCTGAAATTCTAATTTATTAATTAATGGTATAAAGTTTTTTAACAGAATACTCATATGTAACTCCAGCTATTATATAAAAACTCTTTATTACTTCATCATATTGTATATAATAAACCATTATATCTATTTTAATTCTCCTCTCGTAGAGATTGAGATTTTTTCATGTTCAAACAAACTTTACCCGCTGAACTCTTATACATCACGCCTTTGTATAATTATAATTGATTTTTCACCCCTTTACAACAAAAAAGCAAGGACAAAGCAAGTTCCTAATTATTGACTGCTTACTTTATCCCTGCCTGTTCTAATTGGATAACATCAAATCTCCCCTCTTACCCAGCACACTCCATCCCCCGCCGCAGCTTCTCTACTGCTTTCTTCTCAATCCTGGACACATACTCTCCTGTCAAGTTAGGGGTAAAAAATTTCTCTTATTTCCCGACAGCCCTATATTTCACTTTCAAACGCCGAGTGCTTAAAAAAAATAGTGATGATCGTCCTGATAAAAACAATGTTCCACCGCATCGTAGGAAACATCATACCCAATACTTCGCAGCACCTCAAAATCCCTCTGCCTCGTCCGCTCCGACAAGCCAGGAAACCGTTCATGATAAGAATCTTTTTTTCACAGACATCAGAAAACTGAACACTGACATACTGACAAACCATTTCATAAAGCCGCAGCTGCCGTTCAATCCGCGGCAGATTTTCCCTTTCACTCATAAACTTCCCCCGTTCTTTACAGCATAAAATATTCTCCTGGCTCCCGTTTCTATCTTCCTTATCTTCTTCTGAAACTGACCCACAGTTTCCGATCCCCTCCCTTGTGTTTTTCCGCTTTCCGGTCATAATAACGAATCCGGCTCTCCAGTTTCTTTCTCTCTATTGCCTCCAAAAGTAACTGATCGTCAATATGCGTCTTTGATAGCAGCAGTATATCACATCAAATGCCATCAACGCCGCCAGACAGGGATAAACAAGGCGTCATACTATAGTCGTTGAGCAGACGGAAGATATGCTATACTGTCATTATCAAAGACATGCATTGAAATATTCCTCTGTAGGAAAAGGACAATGTAGAAAATGATTAAAATATTTGTAAGGCGGTGAATCAATGCTTATAGAAAATGGCTGTCTGACACAGGTGGAGAATGCAGATATCCGAAACGGCGTGTTCGTTGTTCCGGACGGAATAAGGGAAATCTATGACTGGGCGTTCCGGAAATGCCCATCGCCCCGCAAAATCATTTTTTCGGCGGGAGCATCCTATTTCGGTGGCTTTGACTGGCCGTTTGCTCACTGCCATGAACTGGAGTATTTTGAAGTAGAAGAAGGAAACCAGGAATTTTCCGCCGAGGACGGTGTCCTGTTTGATCGCAGCAAATCCAGCCTGTTTTGCTGCCCTGCAAAAAAATCCGGCGGCAGTTACCGGATTCCCGACGGGGTCATGGGCATTGACAACTGCGCCTTTCAGGGCTGTTTGGGACTGACGGAGATCATCATTCCTTCGACGGTGACATTTATCGGGGACTGGGCTTTTGACGGCTGCTTTGGACTGAAAGTTCTTTGTCTCCCACAGCAGATAAGAACGAAAAGCCTTGGCGATTTCATTTTCCGCGGCTGTGTCTCCCTGGCGGAGATGACGGTTCCAAATGGCGTGGAACTTATCGGCTGGGGTGCATTTCAAGGCTGCACGTCGCTGAAATACATATCCTTCCCCGGCACGGTTCGGTGGATCCGTAAGGACGCCTTTCGCGGCTGCGATTCTCTGTCCGGAATACTGTTTCGCGGGACGCCGCAGCAATGGGAGAAAATCACGATAGAGGAAGGCAATGAGGCGCTTACTGCCGCCAAAAAAGTATACCCAAAGGGCACCCTGTAATGCAAACTCCTCCGGAGTGGGGGCACTTCGTGCCAAAAGATATATGAATAGGAGGGAGAACGATCAAAATGAAAGTGCATGACTCTATTTTAAAGGAACTATTTTCGTCGTCTGAGATGGTTTCCTACCTTGCCAGCCAGTCCCTTGAGCAGTGGCAGGTGGAATACGCAATTATGCGCGCCCCTGTTTCGCTGGAACGAAAACGGGATTTATTTCTGTCCTTAGGAAAGGAGGAAGACACGCCCTTTTTTGTTCCTAAAGCGCAAAATATTCAACGGCTCCTATATGAAACGCAGCTAAAACAGGGAGAATTTTTATATCTGAAATGTTATGAAGATAACGGCGAGCATTTCGTTCTGGACGAAAACAAGCTAAAACCATTTCTTACATGGGACCGTCTTTTTGGATGCATCCGGGAGTATCTGGAGGATGAAAAGGGAGAAGAAATCTCCCCATACTTGTTTCATGCGGAAAGATGGTCGCCTGACGGAAAGGGGGAATTAAAAAATGATTACGATTTTCACATTTTAGGCACGGAAATATGCTATGCCGATTATTATGGTTCTTCCAGACATTTAGAAAAGTATTATTGTTCCATGAATCCTGACTTGAATCTGCCGGTTCCATTTCACGCAGGCGATATTGTAACCATAGACTGCCGTCCTGCCGCGCCGGTCAGCCACGTTGTGATCCTGGAAGTAGGGGACAATCGGGATTGCTGCTGTCTTCAGGCACTTGGCCGCGGGGAAGATGGCAGATGGACGATCGGGGCCGTCAAACATGCCGATTTCCCCCCGAGGAGATGGCCGATCTTTTCACCTCTTTACCGGATAACAACGTTTTGCGGACAACTCCCGGAGGAAGAACGGCTGCTGGAAACCGTAAGCCGTTATATCGAGGGGAACGAGAAAAAAGGCGCCGCGTTGTGGGAAGCTATTTACCGTTTTACAGTACAGAGGGGATGTTACAGATGGCACAACAAAGGATTATCTAACCGGCAGTTACGGAAGATGTTGAAATAACCTGGCTTTGCCGTCGTAAGCCGCCTTCCCCCGGCTCCCTATGGGAGCCGGGACGGGAATGGAACGGAAACACTCCGGTTTCTCCGTATGTATGGGTATGATGTTTAGGGTCTACTGTCTGGATGAGCCGGACGATGGATTTCATCCAGCAGTTCCCCATCATCAAAATATAGCCTGTCTGTGGTGCTGATTACCGTTTGAACGGTTCGGTTCAGCTTTTGAGGAAGCCGTTTGCGGATTCCTGCGGGCATCCCTGTGAACCACCCTGTAACGGCAAACATCATCTCAGCTCTGTCAAATGTGGAAACCTCCGGCACCGGATCCTTTAACAGACCCAGACGCTTTTTCGTCGCCCAAATCCGGCGGATGGTTTCTACCAGATATTTTTCCCCATATTCACCATCCTGATTAAGAAAATCAGTGATTTTGTTGTAATGCGCCAGGATTCCGCTTTCCCCATCAAAAGAGTCCGTGCCATTCTTCAGTTCCACAACAACGGGAATATAGTGTTCCCCTTCCCGTCGGACCGCGATAATATCCATCCGACCTGCCTGCTGGTTTTTGGGAATGGCCAACTCAATATCGATGGACTGATAGTTTCCACTCCCAAATACATTGTCCTTCACAATTTTCTGCTGAATTTCCCGCTCTTTTTTAGGGTTCTCCTCAAACCAGGCATCCATCACCTGCTTTAGCTCATCCAGTTTGTCCAGCCATTGCCCTGGGGTATTGGAGCCGGATTCGATCCACTTTCTCAGATCATCATATGGTGTACAGGGCGTTTTTTTCAGTTTGAAATACTTGGGATCAAATCGAAACTCGACCTGCTTTTTCACGGGCTTGATTTCCATTTTAAAGAGGGAACCGCCCCGGTAGTAGCAGTTCATATAGTTATGCCGTATCCCTACCCAGCACTCCCCATCGCGTCCAACCGTCTCAATCAATCTGTGTACATCAGGCAATTCTTCAATCAGCCGAAAACAATTCTCGCTAAAACCTCGATATTCCATACAAATACCTCCCAGTTATTCTTCATAAATAAATGATATCAAATGCTTTCCAGGGATAGCGGCTCGCCGTCCTTCAGCACCCGGACACGATCCTTGTAGGGTGCAAACTCCTGGATGGAAGAAAACTCTTCCGCCCGCTCAGTGTGCATGGGGACGATTACTTTCGGATCAACGGTTTCAATCAGCCTTGCAATGGTTTCCACATAGGCATGGCCGCTGGTGTGTAAGTGCTCAATGGGCCGTCCGCCAATAAAGTTGATCAGGGCCTGGTCGGCGTGTTCCGGCTTCAGATATCCGTCCCACATGGAGTAGATGATCTGGCCGTCCACGGGGTAAAATTTGTCCCGCATGATCTCAAATACGTTCTTTCGATTTGCTGACAGGCCGGCGTTTTTCCGCGCCAGCATCACGAACCCCTTGTGGTAGAGATCAGAACTGCCCGCTGGTTCAACGCCCACCGGCTTTTTCAGCGCCGCGCCCAGCTGGGACAGCAAGGACATCCGCTCCTCCTGCCGGTTCCCATTCAGCACCTGGATGACCGGCTGGCGGGCCGCGCACTGATACCGGGGATAATTACCCTTGGCCTCCATCCCCTTCATGGCAGTCAGCATCACCTCCGCCTGGTAAGTATCGCAGACAAACTGCATTCCCTCCGGCGTGTGGTGGTAAAATTCCATGATGCTGTCCAGATTGGTGGAGGACACCAGCACGAAATTATATTTGTGCTGCCGGAACAGCTCTTTTGCCCGCTGTCCCAGTTGTTCCTCCGTCCAAACGGAATTGACTGCCGCCTCTGCCCTGCGGGAGAGCATGGTTCCCTCCGTAATGAGCAGGTCAATTCCCCTGGGGACAAACTTCTCCAACGTCCGCCAGAGCCGGTCTTTCTCCCCCACGATGCCGTGATCCCGGAAGTCGCCGGAGAAGAGAATCTTCTTTCCCGCCGCCTGGATATAGAACATATAAGCGTCCGGCGCGGAGTGATCCACGTAGAGGGGAAGCACCCGGACATTCTGAAATGCCCCCAGTTCCCGGCCCGCCTGATAGGTTTGCATCCGTTCTATCGCCGGCAGGCCCTTTTCCCCGGAGATGTGGTCCAGACGGGAGACAAGAATCTTCAAAATCTCCTTCGCCATAGGACCGATGTACATGGGTACGTCCCCAGGGACCTTTTTGTAGAGCCCGTAGTGATCGCCGTGTGGATGGGTGAACAATACCCCCGCCACCGGGCGGCCGTCAAAGACCTTTGCTGCCAGCTCGTCGTCCCGGATGGAAGTGTCGGAGTCCGGCAGGTTCGCGCCCAGGTCGATGAGAACACGCTCCCCCTTGCAGGCGAGCTCGGTACAGCAGCCACCGATCTGATGGGTGCCGCGGTAGATAGTCACATTGAACATGTTAAGCCTCCTCCTCAATCATCTGTTTTCCAGCCTCCAGCCAGGCTGCATGTTCCAGTCCGATCCGTTCAAGAACCTCCATCTCTGCCTCCTGCTGCCGCTCATCATCATCACCAACAAACTCATCCCAGTTCCGTCTCCCGCCATAACACTTCTTTCCTTCCCCGTCTGATTGCGGGTTTACACAAAAGAATTCCAGGGAGCCTTCAGGAAAGTCAGTCCAGTAAAACATCCCTCCCCGGGATGCATATGCTCTTGGCACCCAGGTGCTCTCACAATCCCAAGAGGAATAGATGCAGTGGTCATATTCCACTTTCTCTACCAGACGGCAATCGAAACCACAATTTTTCAAAAACTTTTCTGCATCAAAACGTAATAAGCTGTTTCTTTTTTCGACCAAAGGCGTTTCCAGGCGATAATAAGGCTCCTCCCCTTTCTTTTTCACGTACAATGCCACTTCCAGAGTACCCTCCACCACGTCAGAAAGCTCCAAAAATCTGCGCGGCCCTACCCGTACCTTACAGGAGACGCCTCCATCCTTCTTCCACTGATACAGAAACAGATATTCAAACACAAAATGTTTTTCGATGCGAAGATCGCAGTCCAACCCTTCCACAATAAATACATTGTTCAGCCTTATGGCGCGTTTTGTGGAATATCCGGTAATCCACCCTCCACGTTTTACCCTCCCCCATACCTTTTCCTTTCCCTTTTCCTCGGCCAATTCAAGCGCCAGCCGGTCGAGAATCTCTTTCGCCTCCAGATGTTCCAGATAATTTCGGGGAATCCGGCTGTATCCACAGAGGGCACCCATGATATTGCCGGCAATCGCTCCTGTGGAATCGCTGTCACCACCATGGTTCACGGCGGCAGTCACCGCCGCCGCAAAGTCGTCTTCATGCTTCAGGCAGCAATAAACCGCAATCGCCAGGGCTTCCTCAGCCACCCAGCCCTGGCCGATGGCTTCTATGGCCTCCTGATCCGTCAGGGTACTCTGGGATAGGGAGAGTGCTTTGTCCATAATCTCGTTAAATTCCGTCGGCTCTCCCCAATCATCCCATGGGTTATTTATAAAAAGTATCGCTGACTTAATGACACTCCTCAGGTCACTTCCATCACTTCTATCATGCAAAAGAAGAGAAGCCAGTATCCAATGAAATGCTAACGCGCAGATGATGCCAAGAGGATGCCCGTGGGTCATGGAAGCTATCTGCCCTCCCTCTGGACAATAGGGCCAGTTGCCATATTCGTACTCCCAAAAGACGGCAGGAGCCACCCGCATCAGGCCGCCGCATCCCTTACTGTCGTTGACAGGCTTCTCGATACTGCCCTGTATCCCCTCTTTCAAAGCGGACAAGCAGGTAGCGCCGGGAGCCCTTTGAACCTGCATAAGAGGTTCGTCTGCCAGCCAGGAAACACGGGGCGGATCGGGACATGCCTCCTTGTCCTGTGTGAAAAGCCAGTCCTGATAGGATTTCCATACGTATTCCTTCCAGGACTTCCTCCAGGAATATATGCTTTCTGACTCTTTCCGGCTCCTGCGCCAGGCCAGCAGTCCGCTCAGCGTGAAAAGCGTCATCTGTGTATCATCTGACATTAGAGCTTTTCCCCCGGAAAGCACATAGTCCTGAATTCCGGCGCTGCCATAGGCTCTTATAATTTCTTCTTTCTCCAAAAATTCTACAGGGTAGCCCAATGCATCCCCGACTGCCCCGCCATAAAGGCATCCCATCACCCTATCTATATATGTATATGCCATATCCCGTCTCCTTTTCACGTATCTACAGCTGCTTTAACGAACCGGCGCCCCCTGGCTCGCCTGGGCTGCTGTTTTGACGATTTCTTTTTTCGATACCTCCAGCCGCAAAGGCAGGCGCAGGGGAGTTTCCTATCGCGCTCCTATAACCCGTCCAAAAAATCATCGTCAATCTTCTCCGGCGCGTCCACCCATCCCAGGCAAAAATCATCCTCATTATAAGAAAAACAGTGTTCCGAGAAATCGTAAAAGATCTGATGTCCAAGCTTTTGCAGCATCTCAAAATCCCTTTGCCTCGTCCGTTCCGACAAGCCGGGAAACAATTCCTGATAGCAGTCCTTAGCAGTAACATACTCCTTCACACAGCCGTCTGCCTGATTATCCTTCTTCATCCACAGAGGGATATCCTCATTTGCCAGCTCAGACATAAGCCTCCCCAGCCGGTTCAGTCTCCTTAAATGGGCCTTTCTGCGGGGAGGGACACCTTCCTTAAACTCCGGGATTCCTGTCTTCACATACCCCTTTCCTTTCCGGGAATATTTCACGGCCACCAGTCCCCCGTCCCTTAAATCCGCCAAATCCCGCTGAAGCAGCCGTTTATTATAAGGGTATACCTGACACACCGCGGTAAATTCGGCGATGGCACAGGGAAGGAGGATCTCGTACAGCTTAAGCTGGCGTTCCAGTTTCGTCAGTTTCATCTTTTTATCCATAGCTTTCTCCCATTCTCCCCCAAATCCCGCCAGCCTTACGCCTCCCCTGTCAGCCCGGCCACCATCAGCATCCGGTCCATGGCTTCAAGATTATCCTTCCAATGATAACCATAATATCTCATATTGTACAATTCATTTGTCACAAGGTTTCTTTGCCATTTTGGCATATTTTCCAAAAAATGTTTCCTGACCGGCTCCTTAGCGAAGGCAATTCCGGCAGCCAATGTCTTATAATCCACTTCCCCTGCAATAAATTCTATCTTTTCCGGCCCCATCTCTCCAAATATCCGGTTAAATGCCGTCGTGATGGAAATTTCCTCTTCAAATTCTTCGTCTCTCCACTCCCAGACTTCTTCCTGCTGTGTTTCCTGCCGCGTCTGCGTCCATTCCTGGCAATGCCTGTCATAATCCGTCAGCCACTTTTCCGGAACCATCACCCGCAGCATAAGAAAGAATTGTTCCGGCGGTGTTCCTCTCTGGATGTTTTTTATTGCTGTCAGATAAAGATATACGAAATACCATTCATAGCCGGAATACCCATCCGCATCCTCCGAAATTTCTTGTTCCATCTCGTCCAAATCATAGGCATCCACCAGCTTTCGCATCATGTGAAGCAGCAGTTCCTTTAACGGCATATCCCTGCCAATCATAGAAACCGCCAGCGCGATATCCTCATCTTCTCCCCACCACTCTTCCTGCCTGTCCTTATCCCATCCTTCTGTTATGGCATCCAATGCCAAGAGCCCGTACTGCCGGGCGATACAAATGCATTGGGAAAAAAACTGCAGCGCCCCAAAAGCCTGCTCCCTATGCCCTTCAAAAGTTTCCCCTGCGTATTTAAGCGCTTCCTTTTTTAAGTTTCTGACCTCCAACGACTGTTCCCCTGTTTTCGCCTGTAAAAATATCACACCCATGTATAATTCCTTTCCTGGGTCGCTCTTCCCATCACCTTTTCTACGGAGCTGCGGATCTCTGCCTTTCTTTTATCCTGCAATATTTCCATGGATTCGCAGACTTCCTCTTCTGCGTCCTCATCCCACACCGTCTCCGGCCACGCGGCATGGAGCATCTCATCAAGCCTCCTCACCAGTTTATCTATGGCGGAAGGATAGTAATCCGCCATCCACCATTCCATGACCAGCATCTGATCCTCCTCTGATAAATGGTGAAACAACCGTTCCTTTAGCCTGCTCTCTCCATAGACAAACAGCTCTGCCAGATCTCGGGTCCGGATGTTCCTGCGCCACTGAAGTTTCATTTCATAGTCGAGTCCCGGGATATCTTCCTCTTCTGCCATTTCAAGTTCATCTTCTATCTTTTTAAGCTGTTCTGTGACAAACTTTTCAAAATCTTCGTCTGACATTCCTCCCATGCTCTTATCAAAACGCTCCAGAACAGGAATCCCTCCCTTTTCTTCCTGCATGTTCTTAAGCCTCCGAGCCCGCTCCTTAAGAATCTCTTTCATGTCATCTCTTCTCTGTTCCTTTATGGCCTCCGATATCCTGACGCAAAAATCTTTGTAATATTCCCGTTCTTCCTCTGGAACCTGACTGGCAAAAGATTTCAGAAAATGCTCCGCGTCGCGAAAATCCCCTCTGAAAAAATGGAAACTGATTCCCAGCTGGAGATTCCACACTTCCAGAAGTCCCAACACATAGACAGCCTCCAAAAATGCCCGGTAATCTGTGTACTGATCCGTCATGATCTGCGTTTCCATCAGCTGCATCCAGCTTTCCGGGTCGTACCAAAGGCCATTCATCATGAGATCAAGCCCCTGGCAAAGGAAATTTTTCAGTGGTATGTCACCATCCAATTCCATTCTCAGCCTCATAAGCTCCACGCGCCTGATGTCATGGTCATACTGTTCTGAAAAATGCTTCTTCCATTCTTCCTGTGTAAAGTAAGTCGCCCTCAAGGGGATCGCCCTTTTGCCGCCCCAGTCCTCCTGGTTCTGCAAACATTCCAGACAAAAACAGACAGACTCTATAGCATCGCAAACCTCGCCCCGGTGGCTTAAAAAAGCCTCCTTCCCATACTTCTTTATAGCCGCCTCTGCTTCTTCACGGAGTTTTCCCATAAGATTTCATCCTCCTTTTCTTTTTAGCACGTTTTCCATTTCCCTTTTCTCCCTGGCCAGTCTTTTTGTTTCTCCCTGCCTCAATCGCTTTTCCAGTTCCCTCACGTACTCCCGGGGACGGTCAGTCTCTCCTTTCGGCTGTTTCCCTGGCTGCCTGTCCCTTAAGATCAGGGCGAAACAGCTCTTATCCTTCCTCACCAGCTCTCCCAGCTCCCCAAGCCACCTCTCACTCTCCGAAAGCGTTCCACCATATTTCTTAAGAAACTGAACAAACGGAAGGATGAAATCCGCTCCGAAGGTAAAAGAGGCATAGTGGTTCAAAGGAATCACTCCGATCCCATTACCCTGGTTTCCATGCAGGGAATCCCCA
>Ga0137297_11568_pt1 | contig 12860 bp, 11 predicted proteins | sample RamsorincwithD2O_FD_97191 | JGI IMG/M metagenome (GOLD analysis project Ga0137297, IMG submission 97191) | Mouse cecal microbial communities from Vienna, Austria - Mucin amended with D2O | ecosystem: Host-associated > Mammals > Digestive system > Large intestine > Cecum | place: Austria: Vienna... | reverse complement strand
ATACATATCGTATCAGCCCGGATACGCAAAATGGGAAGGAACAGGACAAATGCAGCAGGATGAAAAGAAGGAAGTGTGGATGGTACAGACGAAACGGGCTGATTTTAACGGGCTTTCCAAGAAGCTTGGAGTCAGTCCTGTTTCTGTCCGCATCATGCGCAACCGGGGAATGGAGAGCGAGGAGGAGATGCGAAGGTATCTCTACGGGACCACAGAGGAGCTGTACTCTCCCCGCCTGATGAAAGGTATGGAGGATGCGGTCGGGCTTCTGATAAAAAAACTTCACCAGAGGAAAAAAATCAGAATTATCGGGGATTATGATATAGACGGCGTGTGTTCCACCTGCCTTCTGTTTACAGGCCTGCGGCAGGCTTCCCTGGTGCTTCTTGGCGATACAGGAGAGATCGACTATGAGATTCCGGACCGTATTAAGGACGGATACGGGATCAATGTTTCCATCATTCAGGCGGCCGCTGCGGACGGAATTGATACGCTGATTACATGCGACAACGGAATCGCGGCTTCCTCTGAGATCAGGCTGGCAAAGGAACTGGGGATGACGGTCATTGTCACAGATCACCATGAGGTTCCTGTCAGGGAGGACAGGCAGGAGCTGCCGCCTGCGGATGTAATCGTTGATCCCAGGCAGGAGGGAGAACAGTATCCCTTTCGGGAGATCTGCGGGGCCGTGGTTGCTTACAAGCTTTTAGAGCTTTTGTATGAGCATGCAGGAGTGGAAAAGGAAGCATGGCAGTCACTCCTGGAGATTGCTGCCGTGGCGACCGTAGGCGATGTCATGCGGCTTCAGGATGAGAACCGTCTGATTGTCAAATACGGTCTGCGGCAGATGGCCTGCACGAAAAATCTGGGCCTTAGAATGCTGATGGAAAAAAACGGTTTAGATCCGCAGGCCTTAAGCGCATATCATATCGGTTTTGTGATCGGCCCGTGCCTGAACGCCGGAGGGCGGTTACAGACTGCCAAGCTGGCGCTTAAGCTTCTTCTGGCAGAACGTGAAGATGAGGCGGATGCGCTGGCGGAAGAACTTAAGAGTTTAAATGATTTGCGGAAGGATATGACGAGGCAGGGAGAAGAGGAGGCTGTAAGGCAGGTGGAGGAACAGTACCACGGGGACCGGATTCTGGTACTCTTTCTTCCAGACTGTCATGAATCTCTGGCCGGTATCATTGCCGGGCGGATCCGGGAACGCTACCACAGACCGGTCTTTGTGCTGACGCGGGGGGAGGAGCTTGTAAAGGGCTCCGGCCGTTCGATTGAGCGCTACCACATGTATCAGGCGCTTTGTAAGACAGAAGATCTTCTGCCCAAATTCGGCGGACATCCGATGGCAGCAGGTCTTTCCATCCGGGAAGAGGACATCAGCGAATTCCGAAGGCGGCTGAATGAGGACTGCGGTCTTGAGCCGGAGGATTTGGTTCCGCGGATCTGGATAGACGTGCCCATGCCTCTGGACTATGTGACGGAAAGTCTGGTCGGAGAACTGGGAGCGTTAGAGCCCTTCGGACAGGGGAATGAAAAGCCTCAGTTTGCACAAAAAGATTTAATAATCCGCAGCGCGCGCGTTCTGGGAAAGAACCGAAATGTAGTTAAGCTCAGCCTTCTGACAGAAAGCGGTAGCCTGATGGACGGGCTGATTTTTTCAGACGGAGATACATTTTTAAGAGAACAGGCAGGCAGGGAACGGATTGATATTGTATATTATCCGAATATCAATGAATATAACGGAAAACGGACTCTGCAGGCTGTCATAAAAAACTATAAATTACATTGAGGAGGCTACACATGGTAAACGAGATCATGAAATTTATCACAGAGTACGACAAAGAGGTTGGAGCGGCGATCGAATCCGAATGCGCGAGACAGAGACGCAATCTGGAACTGATCGCCTCCGAGAACATCGTTTCCGAGGCTGTGATGATGGCAATGGGAACCGTGCTCACCAACAAGTATGCAGAAGGGTATCCGGCAAAGCGTTATTACGGCGGATGCGAGTGTGTGGATGTGGTGGAAAATCTGGCGATTGAGCGTGCGAAAAAGGTGTTTGGCTGTGATTATGCGAACGTACAGCCGCATTCCGGCGCACAGGCCAACATGGCGGCCTTTGTGGCAATGCTGAAGGCTGGCGATACCGTGATGGGAATGAATCTGGATCACGGCGGACACCTGACACACGGAAGCCCTGTAAATTTCTCGGGCCTGTATTTTAATATCGTGCCTTATGGCGTGAACGACGAGGGATTCATTGACTACGATGAGCTGGAGAAGAAGGCAATGGAGGCAAAGCCGAAGTTAATCGTTGCCGGGGCCAGCGCCTACGGCCGGACGATTGATTTCAAGCGTTTCCGTGAGATCGCGGACAAATGCGGAGCGTATCTGATGGTGGATATGGCCCATATTGCGGGACTCGTGGCAGCAGGCCTTCATCCAAGCCCGATTCCTTATGCTGACGTGGTGACGACGACGACGCACAAGACCTTAAGAGGGCCGAGAGGCGGACTGATCCTTGCAAATGAAGAGGCAGCGAAAAAATTCAATTTCAACAAGGCTATTTTCCCGGGCACTCAGGGCGGGCCGCTTGAGCATGTGATCGCAGCCAAGGCGATCTGCTTCGGCGAAGCGCTGAGACCGGAATTCAAGACGTATCAGGAGCAGGTGATAAAGAACGCAAAGGCACTGGCAGAGGCTTTGCAGAAGCAGGGCTTTAAGGTGCTGACAGGCGGTACGGACAATCATCTGATGTTACTTGACCTGCGCGGGATGGAGATTTCCGGCAAGGAGCTTCAGAACCGTTGTGACGAGGTATACATTACCCTCAACAAGAACACGGTTCCCAATGATCCCAGAAGCCCGTTTGTCACTTCCGGAGTCCGCATCGGAACGCCGGCTGTTACTTCACGCGGCCTTGTGGAGAGCGATATGCCCAAGGTGGCGGAGTGCGTCTGGATGGCAGCTACGGACTTTGAGAACAAGGCGGATGAGATCCGTGCGGCTGTGACAGAAATTTGTAACAGATACCCGATTTACGCATAAGAGAGGTATCATATTCCCCCTCCCCTCCTCATAAGCTGAAAACAGGCGAAAGAGGATGGGAGGGGAATTGTTTGTTTGGACAGAGAAGTATTACAGAGACAAAGCGGCTTCTTTCCGTGACAGGAAATGACGGGCTTACGGGCCGGGAAGCCAAGCGGCGCCTTGAGCTTAACGGGCCCAATGAGTTAAAGGAGCAGGAAACGGCCTCCTTTTTCCGACGGCTTTTGTCTCAATTTATGGATCCGCTGATCTATGTGCTGTTCTTTGCGGGAGCTGTTTCCGTGATTCTGGGAGAATATGGAGACGCCCTTATTATCGCGGCAGTGGTGCTTTTAAACGCAGCAGTCGGTATGATACAGGAGGGCAGGGCGAGAAAGGCACTGGACGCCTTAAAGAAAATGACGAGGCTCAAGGCAATGGTACGGCGGGACGGCACAGATATGGAGATCGACGCTGCAGGCCTGGTGACAGGGGATCTGGTGCTTTTGGATGCAGGGAGACAGGTTCCGGCAGATTTGCGCCTCATTTTCTCAGAAAATCTGAAAATCGAGGAATCGGCACTGACAGGAGAATCCGTATCGGTGGAAAAAGACGCCTCGTTTATCGCAGACAGGCCGCTTGCTGCCGGTGACTGTAAAAATCTTGCCTATATGTCAACAAATGTGACGGCCGGGCGCGGGGCGGGCCTGGTGACAGCTACGGGCATGGACACAGAGATTGGCAGAATCGCCACACTCATCCACGAGGCTCCGGAGGAAGCAACGCCCCTGCAGAAGCGTCTGGGTGATCTGGGAGGTGTCTTAAGCCTCCTGGCAGTAGCACTGTGCGCTGTTTTATTCGGGGCGGCTGTCTGTCAGGAAAGAGATATCGGAGAAATGTTGATTACCGTTATTTCCCTGGCCGTGGCGGCGGTTCCCGAGGGACTGCCTGCGGTGGTAACGATCGTTCTGGCGCTTTCTGTTTCCCGGATGGCGAGAGTAAATACCATCATCCGCCGCCTGCCGTCAGTGGAGACATTAGGAGCCGTCAGTGTGGTCTGCTCCGATAAAACGGGTACTTTGACAAGAAATAAGATGACCGTGGAGGTATTCGAGAGCGCCGGGGAGATACTGGGTGCAGAGAGCGGGACGAAGGAGCTCTTCTGGGCGTTCCTTCTATGTAATGATGCAGAGCTTACCAGGCAGGGCAGGCTTGGGGATCCCACGGAGCTTGCACTTTTAGAATATCCAATGCGCCTGCAGGAAACCGTAAGCCCCGGCGGACTGTTACATATTGGACGCACGTCAAAAGCCCAGAGGCTGGAAAAGGGCGTCCTGGAGCGGGAATTCCCGCGTATCGCAGAGCGGCCGTTTGACTCAGAGCGGAAAATGATGACGACCGTACATAAACACGGAGCAGGAACTGTCAGTTATACCAAGGGCGCTCCGGATGTCATTTTGAGCCGGTGCAGCTATTATCTTTCAGGAAATGAGCCAAAGCCTCTGACTGATCTGGAAAAGAAACGGATTCTGCGCCGCATTGCAGGCCTGTCCTCCATGTCTCTCAGGGTTCTGGGAGCAGCCATGACACGCGGCGACGGGCGGGAAGAAAAAAATATGACATTTCTGGGGCTTGCCGCGATGGCAGATCCGCCGCGTCCGGAGGTTCCGCATGCAGTGGAGCTGTTTAAAAAAGCCCATGTCCGCACAGTAATGATAACGGGCGATCATAAGGAAACGGCGATTGCCATTGCCAGAAAGCTTAAGATTGCAGATCGGGAAGCCGAATGCATGAGCGGGGAGGAGATCGACAGGGCAGGTGAGGAAGAGCTTGTGGAACGCGTCCGCACAGTCCGCGTGTTCGCCCGCGTGTCGTCCGATCATAAGGTGCGGATTGTCCGTGCCTTTAAGGCAGCCGGAAACATCGTAGCCATGACGGGAGACGGCGTCAATGATGCGCCGTCATTAAAAGCGGCCGATGTGGGGATTGCAATGGGAAAAAGCGGTACGGACGTGGCAAAGCAGGCAGCAGACATCGTTCTCACAGACGATAATTTTGCCACCATAGAAAAAGCCATCGAGGAAGGGCGCGGAGTCTACGAAAATATCAAGAAGTCCGTCATTTTCCTCCTTTCTTCCAACTTTGGGGAGATTATGACTATGTTTACGGCGATTCTGTGCATGTTCCCCTCGCCGCTCAAGGCCAGCCATATTTTGTGGATTAACCTGATTACAGATTCGCTGCCGGCGCTGGCTCTGGGCACGGATGTAAATGACGGGGAGCGGCTAATGGAGGAGGAACCGAGACGGCCCTCGGAAAGTCTGTTTTCACGTGGAGGACTTACCTGTACGGTTTTCTACGGAGTTTTGATTGCAGTCATCAGCCTGGCTGCCTTTTTAAAACTGCCGGTCATCAGCTTGGCAGCAACAGGGAAGCAGATTACCATGCAGGCGCTGGGAGCCGCTTTGCGGGAGGCCGATATGCTGTTTTTATTTCCTGTATGTCACTGCCAGGATGCGGTCAAGGCGCCCGGCGGTTCCTCATTTCATGCTGGTATACACAGGAATTTCTTTTTTTATTCTACCATCATAACATATATAAAGCAACTTATTTTCTTCTTTATTTGCACGCCTTTCACATTTCTGACATAATTTTTGCACAATTCTGTATATTTCATATGCGAACCCGTGGTCTCTGTTTTTTATATCTTCATGCGCAGGAATTCACCCCTGAACGGTATGTTTATTTACAAGGCACGGCCTGCTGCCTGGCATATCCCGCTGCATTTTCACTACAAACTCTGCCGTCCCCGCCTCCGTCCTGCGCTCTTTTGTCATCCGGAACCCATGTGACTGATAGAATCGAATCGCCTGCTCATTCTTTTCCAGTACCCAAAGCCATCTCACCCCCTGTTCCTGTATCGCAAATGTGATGAGCTGCGTCCCGATTCCCATATTCTGGAAAAACGGATCCACATACAGTTCCTGGATTTCATTCTGCCCGGTATGAATCATTCCTTTAACAAATTCATCATCATATACCCAGACAGATTCTAATTTTTCTGTGTCTGCAAGATACTCCTGTGCCAATGGAAGGACCTGCATTTCTCCGAAGGACACCTTATCGTTGCAGAATATACGGCGATAATGGACTCTTTTGGCAAAAATAAGGATCTCGGCCAGCCGTGAAGCATCCTGTACAGATGCTTTTCTGATCGGTTTCATTATAGAACTTCCTCCTGTTTCCCAGATATGCCCGAACGCTGTGCCCGGTTAAATTTTTAACGCCAACCAGATATCGCACTAATCAGAAGCTTTAAAATTATAGATTGGTTTCATTACGTCAATGACATCTACAGATTCCCTGATTACATCTATAATGTCCGCAAGACTCTTATACGCCATCGGCGCTTCGTCCAATGTATTTTCATTTACAGAAGTTGTGTAAACATCCTTCATTGTCTCCTTGTATTCTGACATGCTTAAGCTGTTCTTCGCTTTCGTTCTGGACATAAGCCTTCCGGCTCCATGAGGCGCAGAGTCATTCCATTCCGGATTCCCTTTTCCGATTGCAAGTACACTCCCGTCCCTCATGTTGATTGGAATCAGTACCTTCTCGCCATTATGAGCTGCGATTGCGCCCTTTCTTAAAATCATTTCGTCTGTGTCAATATAATTATGAATCGTATGGAATGCCCCGCCTCCGGCCATACCGGTTCTCTCCAATATAACCTCGGCCATTTTCTCTCTGTTTCGCCTTGCAAATGCCTGACATATCTCAACATCGTGGAGATAATCCTCAAGATATTTTCCTGAAAGGTAACATAGATCTTCCGGTATACTTGTCTCCGATTCATAGACCTGCCAATGGAGCTGCTTTAACGCCTCCTGTATTTCACGCCTGCGCCCCTGTTCTTTATAGGTACGGATGATTTCATCGCGCTTTTCAAGGTAATCACCATACCCCCTGTCAAGGTTGACTGCCAGCCTCTGATAAAACTCTGCTACCTGCTTCCCAAGATTTCTTGAACCTGAATGGATAATAAGGTATTTCGTGCCGTCTGAGGCTTCGTCAATTTCTATGAAATGATTTCCGCCGCCCAGAGTGCCCAGCGACCGCTCCAGCCTCCTCGTATCCCTGAGCTCTCTGTAGCATATGAGCCCTGTCAGATCAAAGCGCTCCTGCCGCCCTTCCCAGACGTTCATCCCTGAGGGAATAAAATGTGCCGCTTCATCGACCTTTTCAAAATCAATGCCTGTTTTTCCCAGGTTTACTGTATACATACCGCATCCGATATCGACTCCCACTACATTCGGCACAACCTTATCTGTAATCGTCATTGTGGTTCCAATCGTGCAGCCCTTACCGGAATGCACATCAGGCATAATGCGAATCCTGGAACCTTCTGTCACAATGTAGTCGCACATACGTCTGATCTGCTCGATTGCCTCCTCCTCGACTATCTTTGCATAACAGACAGCAGTATTCACTCTTCCTGTGATTTTAATCATGTCCATACTTTTTCTCCATTTCTCTGACATACCGGAACCTATGCAACGTACACCCTGAGTGGAACGGCAGTCATCCGGCTGGCGGTTGGTTCACGCCTTTCTTACCAGTTATGTTGATATCTGCAAAAAAATACCGCTTACCTGGTGCATTCACACAAGATAAGCGGTTCAAAATCTATCATTCCGGATTCTGCTGCGTTCCCCTATTCCGGCAGACCGACATCCTTCCATACAGGTTCCCCTTCAAGCTCATTCTTATCTGAACACACAAAACCAAAGCCCCACTCTTTTTTATAATCGAGTGATGCACTTTTTATACTTTCCAGATATAAATAACTTGGGCGAATCGTTGTAAACATCTTTTTTCCTTTCCCGGATCCATTTCCCCTCTGAAGCCGCTTCTCCTTTTTCTGTTATATTTTAACACAAGAATCCCCGGATGTCATTATATTTATGATATAATAATAAATTACGTTAAATGAAAAAGTAAATCCCACTCTGGACTGAATTTAGTCTTACACTCTGTTCCTAATTACAGGTAATTATCTGTTTTTTGCAAATATTAATAAAGAAGCTTTCCGGGCAATAACAAACGTTTTGCTGGAGTGAGAAGCAGTGACCACAGCTACAGTTCTTATGAACCTAATTGTAACATCCGGAACCATGTCAATAAAGTAACTTATTAACTCATAGACAGAGAAAAGGATGGAGCAACATTGATGAAGAGAAAACTTCAGATTGGATGTTTAGAATTATCCTCCTGTCTAATCAAAAAGAATAAGTCTGTAAGCCTTTTTCTTGCTTACAAACTTATTATACGAGGGTGTAAATTAGCAGCTTTGCCGTACAGCTCATAAACGGAACCAACGGAATCGTCATTTTATGATTTCATTCACTGGATAGTATTCTGATTGCCATAACCGCAGGCACCAAGCAGACAAAACCAATCAGCATAGGAACAATGCTTCTCCCTGTAAAACCAATCTTACGGAGCAGCCTGTCTATGACAAAAGCCATTCTTGCGATATGTCTATCCAATGTTCTCCAAAATGGAGAGGAAGAAAAACATAGTCACAATCGTTGGCAGCAAACTGAGTACACTTCCCACACCGCTACAAACACCGTCAATCACAAGGGAGTGAACCATCGGATTCACCTGCGCCTTTACAAGCAAAACCTATCAAGCAGAGCAATCACCCTATCAATTCCCATACCCATCAGATCAGACAATGCCGCACCAATAAAACTAAACGTCATAACAAATACAAGAGCCATAATCCCGACAAAACATGGAATCGCTTTATACTTTCCTGTTAAAATCCGATCTATCGACATACTGCGTTTATGTTCCTGGCTTTCATGGGGACGGACTACTGTTTTTGCACACAGAGCCTCAATAAACAAAAATCTCATATTAGCAAGCGCAGCTTCTCGGTCAAGTCCTGTTTCCACTTCCAATACCGAAACAAGATGTTCAAATATGTCAGACTTTTCAGGAAAAATAGTAAGTTTTTCTTTAATCAAACGGTCATGTTCTATCAGTTTTATAACTGTAAAGCGGACTGGCAACCCTTTCTCTTTTGCCTCTGGCTCCAATATATGTACTGTCGCATGAATACATCGATGTACCGCACCTACGGAATCATGTTCATCACTGCCGGACAAAAATCAACCCTGCCGGGACTTTCCCTATGCCTTGCTACATGGATTGCATAGTCAGTCAATTCCGTGGGTCCCTCGTTTTTTGCAGCAGAAATCGGCACTACCGGAATACTAAGCTCCACAAGTTGCATGGTAAGGTAAAGGTTCCTCTCCATATTGGCAGCGTCAACAATATTGATAATCCCGTCCAGGTGCGTATCCATCAGAAAATCCCTTGTCACAATTTCCTCACTGGAATAAGGGGAAAGGGAATAATCTCCGGTAAATCTGTTACAATTGCCTCTGAATGTTTACGAATCATACCGTCTTTGCGGTCAACCGTTGCTCCGGGAAAGTTCCTCACATGCTGATTTACTCCTGCAAGCTGGTTACACAAAGTTGTTTTCCCGTAATTCTGATTTCCCACCAGTGCGAAAGCAATCTTTGTTCCTTCAGTTGTCTCATTCGCCGCATCGTGGACATGATAGCTTTTTTGCCCTTCCAAGTTCACCGACTCCTGGGTGTTCTACAGCCTGTGTTCTTTGTGAAGCATGAATTTTTTCCGCTTTGATATAAACCTTCTCCACCATAATTTTTTGCGCTTCGTCAACCCGCAATGTTAATTCATAACCCCTCCTTCCTTACAGTTTTTTCACAAACAGACAACGGATTGCGTTCAGCACAGCAAGAATCATAACCCCTACGTCTGCAAAAATCGCCAGATACATATTTGCAATTCCCACAGCCCCTAATGCGAGGCAGGCAAATTTAACAACAAGTGCCATTGAAATATTCTGATAAACAATCCGCAGGCATTTTCTTGAAATTTTAATTGCCTTTGCAATCTTAATCGGATCGTCATCCATCAGAACAATATCCGCTGCTTCGATTGCCGCATCGGAACCCATTGCCCCCATAGCGATACCAATATCCGCTCTGGAAAGCACAGGTGCGTCATTGATACCGTCACCCACAAATGCCAGCTTTGCCTTGCCAGGCTTCACCCGCAGAAGTTCTTCTACTTTTTCAACCTTATCTGCTGGCAAAAGTTCGCTGTAAACTTCATCAATCCCAAGTGATGCAGCAACCTGATTTGCCACTTTCTTTGCATCTCCGGTCAGCATGACGGCTCTTTCTACTCCCGCTTTCTTCAATTCCGCAATCGCCGCCTTAGAATGAGGTTTAATCATATCAGAAATCACGATATGACCTGCATATTTCCCATTAATTGCCATGTGGATAATTGTTCCGGTCTGGTGACAGTCCTGATAAGGAATATTCAAATGCTTCATCAGTTTATCGTTCCCGGCTGCAACCTCCATGCCGTCTACTTTTGCAGTCACACCGTTTCCGCTGATTTCCTGTATATCCGATACACGAGTCCTGTCAATTTCTCTCCCATATGCCCGCTGTAAACTCTTGCTGATCGGGTGGGAAGATGCGCTTTCTGCAAAAGCAGCATACTCTAACAATTTTTCATTCCCTATGGTAGAATGATGAATCCCATTTACTTCAAAGACACCCTTTGTCATGGTTCCGGTTTTGTCAAAAACAACATATTTTGTCTGGGAGAGGATTTCCAGATAATTGGAGCCTTTCACCAAAACACCCTCCTTGCTTGCTCCTCCGATACCTGCAAAGAAACTTAAAGGAATACTGATAACAAGCGCACAAGGGCAACTGATAACAAGGAATGTCAATGCCCGGTAAATCCAGACTCCCCAATCGGCAGACAGCCCCATAAAAAGCATACGGACAACAGGAGGAAGGAATGCCAGCGCCAATGCTGCATAGCAGACAGCCGGAGTATAGATTTTTGCAAACTTCGAGATAAAATCCTCTGATTTCGATTTGCGGGAACTTGCATTTTCCACCAAATCCAAAATCTTAGAAACCGTAGATTCTCCAAACTCTTTTGTTGTCTGTATCTTCAATACTCCTGTCATACTGATACAGCCGCTGATTACCTCATCACCTACTTTTGCCTCCCTGGGCAGACTTTCCCCGGTCAATGCGCTGGTATTCAGACTGGAAGCTCCCTCAACAATAATTCCGTCAATCGGCACTTTCTCACCTGGCTGTACAACGATCACACTGCCAATCCCTACCTCATCCGGATCTACCTGCTCCAACTTCCCATTTTTCTCTACATTTGCATAATCGGGACGAATATCCATCAGGTTACTGATATTACGGCGGCTTTTTCCAACTGCATACCCTTGAAACCACTCACCAATCTGATAAAACAGCATAACAGCAATGGCTTCCAGATATTCACCATTCTCATAAATAGCCAGTGCCATTGCTCCAATCGTAGCCACCGCCATCAGAAAACTCTCGTCAAATACCTGACGGTTTTTTATACCCTTTATAGCTTTTCTCAAAATGTCATATCCGATAATCAGATAATTAATCAAATAGCACGCAAAACGAAGCCATCTTCCGGCAGACGGAAATAAATACCCGCAGGCTGTATCGAACATCTCTGCGGAAATAAACTGGAGTGCCAGCAAGATTCCGGCACTGAGTAAAATCCGAATCATCATAACCCTTTGCTTTTTTGTCATTCCATCTTTGCGGCTGCCAACAAAAATAAGAAGCGACGCAGCCATTATAATGACAACCATAAGTAATATACTTATTACTAATTCCTCCATAATAAAACTCCTTTCAAAATATGCTTAATTATTTAATCGTTATTGGTAAAAATAACACCCCTAAATTGCAGCGGCGCATTTTAAGGGTGTCACTCTGTCACAGGCAGCTACCGCTTAAAGAAAAATCTCGCAGTCCGGCTCCACTTTTTTACAAGCATCCAGCACGTTCTTCATGACATCTTTCGGCTCCTGCCCCTCATCAAACTCCACAATCATTTTCTGTGTCATGAAATTAACTGTTGCGCTATGCACACCAGCAGTCTTGCGGGCCGCATCCTCCATCAAATTTGCGCAGTTGGCACAGTCTACCTCGATCTTGTAAGTTTTCTTCATTGTAAAGTCCTCCTTGTTATTTTTAAATTCAATGATTAAGTACTTGTTTAATTATCATAGCCGTAGTATAATACGGAAAAAGACACACGTCAATATCCCCAAAGCATTCCCTCCCAAACGGGCGAAAAGTATTTCCGTTTGGGCGAAATACAAGCCAAAGACCCCGCTGCAAGCAACGGGGCATCAAATTTGTAGCGCTGTAGAGCAGCGGGGTATTTGACCCTCGCGGCAGTCGCCAAATGTGCATGCAAGCATGCCCGCTTGGCTCGTTGCCCGCAGGAATAAAAGAAAGGAAAACAATATGGATAATATGAAATTGCCACATCAACATGGAGAAGGACAACAGACTGTACTGATCCAGAAACAGTTAGACCATGTAGATTATTTTCAAACCGTAGCGGAAGTTTTCAAACAGCTTGGAGATACCACCAGAATCCGAATTTTCTGGCTTCTCTGCCACCAGGAGGAATGTGTCCTCAATATTTCAGTTCTGCTTCATATGTCAAGCCCGGCAGTGTCACATCATCTCAGACCATTGAAAAACAGCGGTCTTATTGTTTGCCGGCGTGAAGGAAAAGAGGTTTACTATCGTGCCGCAGATACGCCACAGGGACGTCTGCTGCATCAGATGATTGAGCAGGTTATGGAAATCACCTGCCCCCAATTATGAGGTCTGCCCTATGAATGA
>Ga0137297_11560_pt1 | contig 12905 bp, 8 predicted proteins | sample RamsorincwithD2O_FD_97191 | JGI IMG/M metagenome (GOLD analysis project Ga0137297, IMG submission 97191) | Mouse cecal microbial communities from Vienna, Austria - Mucin amended with D2O | ecosystem: Host-associated > Mammals > Digestive system > Large intestine > Cecum | place: Austria: Vienna... | reverse complement strand
GACCTTGTCGGCACGGCATCCAATTATGTGCAGAAAGATCTTGATCTTACCGATGCGCAGGCCAATCTCTTCCCCTCTCTCGTGTTTTTCTGGTTTCTGATATTTTCGGTGCCCACGGGCATGCTGATGAACCGTATCGGAAGAAAACACACCGTTCTGATCAGCCTGATGGTTACGGCTGTATCACTGTTCATTCCGGTTTTTGGCGACAGCTATATTGTCATGCTGATATCATTCTCGCTGCTCGGAATAGGTAATGCGATAATGCAGACATCGCTTAATCCGTTGGTGACTAATCTTATCAGCAGCGACAAACTCGCGTCGACACTCACTTTCGGACAGTTTGTCAAAGCGATTGCCTCGTTTCTCGCCCCCGTGATAGCCGCATGGGGAGCTACTACCGTGTTCCCCACATTCGGACTCGGCTGGAGAGCGCTGTTCGTGATATATGCTGTCATAAGCTTCCTGTCTATCTCACTGCTCGCAGCCACACCTATCGACGAGGAACGACCCGACAGGGCATCAGGCATAGGAGAGTGTATCAGATTGCTCGGACGTCCGTTTGTGCTGCTGTGCTTCATTGGCATAATGTGTCATGTCGGGATAGATGTGGGTACCAATACCACAGCTCCCAAAATCATTATGGAGCGTCTTGCACTGCCGCTTGAAGAGGCCGGATTCGCCACAGGAATCTATTTTATATTCCGCACTGTAGGGTGCTTCCTCGGAGCATTTATCCTCCGTACGGTCTCTCCACGGTTGTTCTTTGCCGTCAGCGTGCTCATGATGCTTGCAGGCATGGGCATATTGCTCGTATGCTCCGGCCTTGCGCCGATATATGTAGGCATAGGTTTGATAGGATTCGGTAATTCCAACATATTTTCGGTGGTATTCTCTCAGGCGCTGATGTCGGCGCCGACCGAAAAAAATGAAGTGTCGGGTCTTATGATCATGGGACTGTTCGGCGGAACGGTATTTCCGTTGGCCATGGGATATGCCGCCGATGCCATGGGGCAGATCGGAGCGGTGGCTGTTATGACCGCCGGAGTCGTTTACCTGCTGTGCTATACCGTTAAAATAAAAAGATAAGTAACTCTCAATAATCAGCTGCGAGTTTTTTCTGAGATTTTTTCGGGTGATTTTAGGCATTTCTGTCACAATCGCTTAAATTTGAACACTAACCTTATAAATATAACTCAACCGATATGAACGACATAGACATGGTAGTAGGAATGGGTGAGGCCTTGTGGGATGTTCTGCCCGAAGGCAAGAAGATCGGCGGTGCGCCGGCCAATTTTGCCTATCACGTATCCCAGTTCGGACTGCCAAGCTGCGTGGTGAGCGCTGTGGGCGCCGATGCACTCGGCAAAGAAATAGTGGAGAACTTTACCTCCAAGGGTCTGAATCAGCTTATAGCTGAAGTGCCATACCCGACCGGCACCGTACAGGTCGAAATAGATCAGGCCGGAGTTCCGCAATACGAAATCAAGGAAAACGTGGCATGGGACAACATTCCATGGACAAAGCAGCTTGAATCTCTCGCCGCACGTACAAAAGCGGTGTGTTTCGGCTCTCTCGCACAGCGTAATGTCGTCTCACGCAATACCATCAACCGTTTTCTGGATGCCATGCCCGGCAAAGGCGACAGTTTTGTTGTGTTCGACGTGAATCTGCGCCAAGGATTCTACAACAAGGAGATTCTATGCAACTCCATGAAACGTTGTAACATATTGAAGATAAACGATGAAGAGCTGGTGACAGTCAGCCGGATGTTCGGATATCCGGGTATCGACCTTCAGGACAAGTGCTGGATACTTCTTGGCAAATATAATCTGAAAATGCTGATACTCACATGTGGTATCAACGGCAGCTATGTGTTCACCCCGGGTAATGTTTCGTTTTATCCGACACCTATGGTTGAAGTAGCCGATACAGTGGGAGCGGGCGACAGTTTTACGGCTGCGTTCATAGCATCGTTGCTCAAAGGCAAGAGCGTGGTGGAAGCTCATTCGCTTGCCGTGCATACATCAGCTTATGTGTGCACTAAAAACGGAGCTATGCCCATATTGCCTCCACAGCTGACCGACTGATTGTCATGATGGACTAACCTGATTGAAAACACACAGAATAAGTGACTCGCAGCAAGCCACGGGTTACTGATAATATCAACTGATTTTTAAGATATAGTAAAGGCGCTGTGTCAAAATCCCACATTTTGACACAGCGCCTTCGATATGCCGGTTACTGTTTCTGCTCGGCATCGGGCTTCAGCCAGCGGTCGAGCCAGCGGAAGAATACCCGCTGCCACAGTATGGAGTTCTGAGGCTTCAGGATCCAGTGGTTTTCATCGGGGAATATGAGCATCTCGGCCGGGATGCCGCGGAGTTTGGCGGCATTGAAGGCCATCATGCCCTGCGAGGCGAGTATGCGGAAGTCATATTCGCCATGTGTGACGAGTATTGGTGTGTCCCATTTGTCGACAAAGCGGTGGGGAGAGTTGGCAAAAGAGCGCTGGGCGGCAGCATTGCTCTTGTCCCAGAACGGACCGCCGAGATCCCAGTTGGCAAACCACATCTCTTCGGTTTCGAGATACTGGGCGTCGGTGTTGAATATTCCGGCATGAGCCACAAATGCGGCAAAGCGGCCGTCATGGTTGCCGGCAAGCCAGTAGACGGAAAAGCCTCCGTAGCTCGCTCCGACAGCTCCGATATGCTTGCTGTCGATGTATGATTCGCGCTTCATGTCGTCGACGGCGCTGAGATAGTCCTTCATGTTCTGTCCGCCGTAGTCCTTGGAGATCTGGGCGTTCCATTCGGTGCCGAACCCGGGCAGTCCGCGGCGGTTGGGAGCTATCACGATATAGCCGTGTGCGGCCATAAGGGCGAGATTCCAGCGATAGCTGAAAAACTGGCTCACGGCCGACTGCGGTCCGCCCTGGCAGTAAAGCAGAGCCGGATAGGTCTTTGTGCTGTCGAAATCGGCGGGATAAAGCACCCATGTGGTCATCAGCTTGCCGTCGGTGGTGGGCACCATGCGTTTTACCACTTTAGGCATGTCGATCGACGACAGAAGGGCTGTGTTGACATTGGTGAGCTGCTTGATCTCTCCACCCTTCACAGCCAGGATCTCGTTGGGCTCCACCATGGAGTGGCGCATGGTCAGGAGGGTGGTGCTGTCGATCGGGGCAAGCGACTCGTAGTCATACTGGCCTTCGGCCACTACGCTTACCTCACGGGTGGCTGTGGAGATGCTGAAGATCGGAGTCACGCCATCTTTGGGAGCGATGAAGTAGATCGACTTCGAGTCGGGATTCCATGCGATCGCGTCGGCGGTGTAGTCCCAGTCGATGGTGAGATCGGTCTTTTTGCCTGTGGCGAGATCGAGCGTGAATATGCGGTTTTTGTCCGATTCATACCCGTCATGTTCCATGCTGAGCCATGCGAGGGTCGTGCCGTCGGGGCTGAATGCCGGCTGTGTGTCGTATCCTTCCATCCCATCTGTGAGATTGGTCGTGGTGCTGTTGTCAAGATCGTAGAGATAGAGGTCGGAGTTGGTCGAGAGGGCATACTCCATGCCGGTCTTCTTGCGCGACACATAGACGAGTTTCTTGCTGTCGGGACTCCATGCGAAGGATTCGATGCCGCCGAACGGTTTCATCGGAGCTTCATAAGGTTCATCGGCCATTATGTCGGCCACGTCGGTCAGCCGGTCGCCGTCAAATTTGCCGATAAACGGATGGGGCACTTCCGTAACCCATTCATCCCAGTGCTTGTACATCAGATCGTCGATGATGCGGCCTGTGGCCATAGGCAGATCAGGATATGTATCCTTGGCTGTGCGGGCATATTTCACGTTGGCTATCAATACCACGTGCTTGCCGTCAGGGGCGAAAAGAAATCCGCCTATGCCGCCTTCTACCGAGCTTACGGCCTTGCGGCCGCTGCCATCGGCGTTCATCACCCACAGTTGGGGTTGGCCGTCGACAGGGCTTATAAACGCTATGCGCTCGCCGCCGTCGATCCACACGGCGCCGTTCTCCGAGCCGGGAGTGGCGGTCAGGCGCTGGGCTTCGCTGCCGTCGGCGTTCATGACATAGAGATCCAGATTGCTCTTGTTCTCTTCTACGCTCTCGTAGCTTACGCCATAGAGCACTTTGGTGCCGTCGGGCGATACACATGGAGCCGATACACGGCCGAATGCCTCAAGCACTTCGCTGGTGTAGGTGCGGTCGACAGGCTTGAAATCCGACTTGTCGATCACATTTCCGCTGTCGGCCGAAGGATTCTGACCGCAGCTTGCCAGAAGTGCTGATGCCATCATTGCAATGATTGGTTGTTTCATAAACTTACGGTTATTTTTTTCTTGGATATAATTGTTCTATCAGATCGGGGCGGTGGATTCGTCGCAGGGAGTCGATTATTTCTCTGCGGTAGGTATGGTCATACCAGAAGAAATATCTTCGCTGCGCCAGCTTCTCGTCGCGGGTTCGCGCGCAGCTGACCGGTTTGCCTGTATATGGATGTACACCCGAATAATATATCTCGGTGCTGACAGTCATGGGTGTAGGAGTGAAATCCTGCACTTGTTCGAGATGAAAGTCCAGTTCTTTGGTCTTCACGGCAAGCTGAGCCATATCGGCTTCGGTGCATCCCGGATGGCTCGATATGAAGTAGGGTATCAGCTGCTGTCGGAGTCCGCACCGGCGGTTGACGCTGTCAAAAATCTGCTTGAACGCATGAAACTGGTCGAACGAGGGCTTGCGCATCACTTCCAGCACACGCTGCTCGGTGTGCTCCGGAGCCACTTTGAGGCGTCCCGACACATGGCGTTCGATCAGCTCTTCATTATACCGGCGGTTGGTGGCGTCCGTCTCTTTTCTTCCCGTAGGATGCATCGACAGATCATAGCGCACGCCGCTTCCTATAAATGATTTCTTGACACCGGGCAGCCTGTCGACCGACTGATATATGTCAAGCAGACGGCTGTGGTCTGTGTCGAGATTTGGACACGGCGAGGGGTGCAGGCATGATGGCCTCATGCAGCGGCTGCATATCGACAGGTCGCGTCCGTGCATGCCGTACATATTGGCCGACGGACCACCGAGATCGCTGATATAGCCTTTGAAGTCAGGCATGCGGGTGACAGCTTCAGCCTCGCGCATGATCGACTCTTTGCTGCGCGAGGCTATGAATTTGCCCTGATGGGCCGATATGGTGCAGAACGCGCACCCACCGAAGCATCCGCGGTGCATGTTGATCGAATGGCGTATCATTTCGTAGGCCGGGATCGTCTTCCCTTTGTAGCGTGGGTGGGGGAGTCGAGTATACGGCAGGTCAAACGAGGCGTCTATCTCTTCCGTGGTCATCGGTGGCAGCATCGGGTTGACGCGCACCGCCACATCGCCGTAGCGCTGCCATATCGTTGCGCCGTGCATGCGGTTGCTCTGCTGCTCTATATGCTTGAAATTGGCCGATTGCAGGCGTTTGTCTGCCTTACATTCGTCCCAGCTTTGGAGTATGATGTTGTCGGCGTCGGGGGCAGGGATTTCTGACGCAGACACTATTCTGGCTGTCTGTGGAGTGTCAGTGAGTTCGTCGATACTGTGGCCGGAATCGAGCGCATGCGCTATCTCTCGTATGGTCTGTTCGCCCATTCCGTAGACGAGCAGGTCGGCTTTGGCATCGAGCAGTATCGAGGGGCGTAGCCTGTCCTGCCAGTAGTCATAGTGCGACAGACGCCGCAGTGACCCTTCTATGCCGCCGAGCACTATGGGCACATCAGGCCACAGTCGCCGCAATATCTCCGTATATACGATACTCGGATAGTCGGGGCGAGCGCCGTGGCGTCCGCCCGCCGTATAGGCGTCATCGCTGCGGCGCCGGCGGTTGGCGGTGTAATGGTTCACCATCGAATCCATTGCTCCGGGCGACACTCCAAAAAAGAGTCGCGGACGTCCGAGCTTCTTGAAGTCGCGGAGATCATCGCGCCAGTTAGGCTGAGGCACGATGGCTACACGATACCCCTCATGTTCGAGCACACGGCCTATGACAGCCGCGCCAAACGACGGATGATCTACATACGCGTCGCCTGAAAACAATATCACGTCGGCCTCTTCCCAGCCGCGCAGTTTCATCTCTTTGGCCGAAGTCGGGAGGAATCTCCGCAGGTCAAGTGCAGGGTCGGTCATCACGCTTCCTCTTTTTCTTTCAACAGTTGCTCCATCTTCAACACTTCGTCACGCAAACGGGCGGCTTCGATGAATTCCATCCGTTTGGCGGCCTCGACCATCTCCATCCGTTTGCGGGTGATGGACCGCTGAAGCTCCTCGCACGTCATATAGGGTATCACCGGATCGGCGGCAATGTCGACTTGAGCGGTGTATTCATTCTCATAAATGACTTTCGACGCCTGGCCGTCGCGGCGCGAGCTTTTGGCTGCCGGCTTGCCCGAGCGTGATCCTGCGCTCTGCGATGCCGTGTCATCATCGCCGGTGTCCACCCCGATTATGCGGTTGCGGGCCTTGACTATCGCCTGCGGAGTTATGCCGTGCTCCTCGTTATAGGCCAGCTGTATCTGTCGGCGGCGGTTGGTTTCGTCAATGGTCAGCTGCATGCTGTCTGTGATTTTGTCGGCATACATTATCACGCGGCCGCCGAGATTACGTGCGGCACGGCCTACGGTCTGTGTCAGCGACCGGTGGGAACGCAGGAAACCCTCCTTGTCGGCGTCGAGTATGGCCACCAGCGATACCTCCGGCAGATCAAGACCCTCGCGCAACAGATTCACGCCGATCAATACGTCATAGACGCCTGCACGCAGATCGTCGAGTATTCTTATACGGTCGAGAGTATCCACATCGCTGTGTATATAGGCAGTCTTTATCTTCAGCTTGGTCATATAGTCGTTGAGCTCTTCGGCCATACGCTTTGTCAGCGTGGTCACCAGCACTCTCTCCTGACGCTCGATGCGAAGCTGTATCTCCTCCATCAGATCGTCGATCTGGTTGAGCGACGGTCTGACCTCTATTATCGGGTCGAGCAGACCGGTGGGGCGGATAAGCTGTTCTACCACCACGCCCTCGCTCTTCTCAAGCTCATAGTCGGCAGGGGTGGCGCTGACATACACTACCTGTTTCGTAAGCGACTCGAACTCCTCGAATTTCAGTGGGCGGTTGTCGAGAGCCGCAGGCAGTCTGAAACCGTATTCCACAAGATTCATCTTTCGCGACACATCGCCGCCATACATCGCCCGGATCTGTGGCACCGTCACATGGCTCTCGTCAATGATGGTGAGGAAATCGTCCGGGAAATAATCAAGCAGGCAGAACGGACGCATGCCCGGCTGACGGCCGTCAAAATAACGGCTGTAGTTCTCGATGCCGGGGCAGTGTCCCACCTCGCGCATCATCTCCACGTCGTAGGTGACACGCTCATATAGGCGCTTGGCCTCCAGCTCGCGGGCTTCGCGGTTGAAAAAGCCCACCTGTTCTCCAAGGTCAAGTTCTATCTGTGCTATGCCGCTGGCCATGCGCTGCGGAGAGGTGACGAAAATGTTGGCCGGGAATATTTTGAATGAATCGTGCTTGCCGAGCACCACATTGTCGCGCGGATAATAGCTTGACACCGACTCTATCTCGTCGCCCCAGAAGGTGACACGCACCACGATCTCCTCGTAGGCCAGATATATGTCGACTGTGTCGCCCTTAACCCTGAAATTGCCTCGACCAAGCTCCATCTCGTTACGGCTGTAGAGGGCGCCTACAAGCTCGCGAAGAAAGGCGTTGCGGCTCACCTTGCGGCCGCGGTATGCCTCGATCACATTGCTGTTGAAGTCCTCCGGATTGCCCATGCCGTAGATGCACGACACAGAGCTGACGACTATCACGTCCTGACGTCCTGACAGCAGAGCCGATGTCGTGGCCAGCCGCAGTTTGTCGATCTCGTCGTTGATCATCAGATCTTTCTCGATGTATTTGTCTACCGACGGAATATACGCTTCGGGCTGATAATAGTCGTAATACGATACGAAGTATTCCACCGCATTATCCGGGAAGAAGTTCTTCATCTCGCTGTAGAGCTGTGCTGCCAGAGTCTTGTTGTGGCTTAGTATCAGGGTTGGACGCTTCACCTCCTTTATGACGTTGGCCATGGTGAAGGTCTTGCCCGAGCCTGTCACTCCAAGCAATGTCTGGGCCGGCAGTCCCTGATTGATGCCTTCCACAAGCTCCTTTATCGCACGCGGCTGGTCGCCGGTCGGACTGTATTCTGATGCAAGTCTGAAATCCATAAGCTACTTAGAGTATGTTTGAATTTCACTTCTGTTCACTCAAAGAGGATTTTCGGAGATATTTGCGTGAGTTGAGGAGGGAGCGATGCGGGCATCGTGACCGATGCAACTTGACGGAAATAGCCCGAAAAGACCTTTGAGGGGATAGAAAGAAGTCCATATATATTTCTTCGTGTTAAAATCAAACATACTCTTAATTTGCAAAGTTACTCATTTTTTCCGCTCGGCAGAGTGCGAATTCGTCGCATTATTTGTTTATCTTTGTAAATAACCGTTTAACGACTGGTTTATTATGGCGATCCGTAAACAAACGCCACCGTTAACCACGGGTTACTGATGACGTTAATATTACCAACTAATCTCTAAAAGTTAATTATTATGCTTAAGAAAGGCGATAAAATCCCATCTGTGCTCGGACTCGCGTCAGATGGGTCTGAAGTGAAGGCTTCCGATTTTGCGGGAAAGCCGCTTGTGATTTATTTTTATCCGAAGGATAATACCCCGGGATGCACAGCCGAGGCTTGTTCGCTGCGTGACTCCTATCCGGCTCTGCTCGATAAGGGTTATACGCTCATCGGCATAAGCAAGGATTCGGTCGAAAGCCACCGCAAGTTTGCCGAAAAGCATTCTCTGCCGTTTCTGCTCCTGAGCGACCCTTCGACTGAAGTCAATCAGGCTTTCGGTGTGTGGCAGCTTAAGAAAATGGCCGGCCGGGAATATATGGGCACAGTGCGCACTACCTTCGTCACCGATGCCGATCATGTTATTACCGAAGTGATCACAAAGGTCGATACCAAAAAAGCCGCCGATCAGCTTCTGCCACTGCTGTAGTGCATACGGGTGGCTGCTTATTGGGCGCTGTCAAATTAATCTTTTTTGCCGACAGCCTTTGAATTTTACTCATGAAGGTAAGTCTGGTATGACGCGTCCACGACATAGCTGAAAGGATCCCGGATAGATAAAAGAAGCGGTGTTCATCGGCTTTGGGAAGCCATGATACACCGCTTCGTTATGTCTGTATATTCGCTGATCGCTTATTTTTGCGACTGCTTGCTGTAGGTCATCTTTATCTTTGCTTTGTCAAGCGATATCTTGACCATAGCCGGTTTGGTGACGTATGGCGATACGTTGGTGATGTACGTCGTGCCGGATGTATAATAGCTCGACGAAGTGGTCTCGGTCTCGAGATTTACCGGAGTCAGTATGAATGTCCAGTCATCGGCTGTCACAGTGCTTTTCTCAAGCATGTCGAGTATATACTGGCGCATCTCGCTGAATGTATAGCTTTTCTTTGTGGCGTCGTATGTGGCCATGAACGAGGTGCCCGAATCCGCGATCTTGTTTTCTTCAAAAAACTCGCTTTTTTTGTTCTTCAGCACCATGAGCACATGCTGCGGTACTTCGATATTGTAGTCGTTGGCGATCTCTTCGGCCGGTATCTCGAAGCTGACGTTGTTGAGCACCGAGAGTTTGCTCGCTCCGCGGCGGTAGCTTGCAAGGATGTCGGCCAAGGGGAATGTCAGCTCCACTTCCGTTCCGGCCGGAGCTATGAGTATATTGTCGCCCGAATTGATCATCCCTCGTATCTCGGGGCTTATCGTCAGGTCAATGTTGTTGTTGGTGATCACCTCGGGAGTCACAGCCATGTATGAGCGCACAAGGTTATAGATTGTGTCCTTCTCTACATCGTTCACAGTCACCTGCATCTTCTTGCGGTAATACACATTGATTCGGGTTTCGGTGATGTTCATCACTCGTCCCGATCCGAATGTATTGGTCACATATATGCCGGGAAACCAAGAGGTGAATGCCGCCGGTGTAGTGAAGTCTTCAGGCACTCGCTCAAAATGGTTGAACAGGTCTGTGGCCAGCGACTTCGGAAGGTCGACCTGGACGGAGCGGAACGACAGCTGGTTGACCGAGTCGTTCCAGAGTGCATTGGCCGTATAGATGGTCTCGCCGAGTTTGTCGGCGGTCGAATAATAACCATCCGGAGAGAAGTTGCTGTATATGGGCGACGGCAGAGCCTTGTTCAGTTTGTACACCTCCAGTCCCATCGGCACGATAGAGTCGCCGGTGAAGTCATTGGTGGTCATAAACATGATGAGTTTGCAGGAATCCACATCAGCTGCAGTCACTCCGGCGGTGTCAAGATTCATGGAAGGCATGAACTGGCACACGAAATCCGACTCGATAGATCCGTACTCCTTGGCATCGAGCCGGCCTATCAGCTGGGTCAGGGTGCGGCTCTGCACCACAGGATTGTCAACGGTGCGACCCGTCACACTGAATGTCGAGTCGACAACTATTTCGGATGTCATCACATCGTCAACCAGAGTGGAGCCGATGGTAGTGGAGTCATCGTTGCAGGCACACAGAGCCAGCAGTGAGCCTAAGGCCGTAATGATCAGCGGGCATTTCATAGTTTATGCAGGTAGGGGAGAGCTTTTGAGCTTTTTAGTCTGAAGATTTGGAGTCATTCTCCTTTTGCGAGAGAATCGACTGGTAGAAATCATGGTATGCGGCAGTGGTGGCCTCTTCGCCGTCCGGTCCCGGATATTCAAGCACCGGCTTGCCGCTTTGGCGTGCATATTCCACCAGCCCGGCCGGTATGTCGGGAGTCGTCACTACGATGGCATCGCTGTGGTCGATTCCGAGCTTGTTGAGGGTCATCCAGTCGAAGTCGCCGCCGCCAAGCGATTGCAGGCATTCATCGGTAAAGCCGGCCATCTTGAGCTTCTCTGCAAATCGCGCGTCGAGCTTGCCCTCGAATGATTCCGGACGCAGCGAGTAGACCACCAGTGAGCGTGAAAGCCCCGGGTCATCCTGATAAAGATGGCGTATGTAGAGCGGAGCAAGCGCGGTGATCCATCCGGTGCAATGTATTACAGTGGGATCCCAGCGGAGTTTGCGCACGGTTTCAATCACGCCGCGCACGAAAAACATCGAACGCTCGTCGTTGTCCTCCGGCGATGACTCCGTTTCGAGAACCTTTGTTCCAGGACCCTCGAAATAGTCGTCATTGTCAATGAAATACACCTGCATGCGGGTGGGCTGGAGAGTGGCCACCTTGATTATCAGAGGATGGTCGTTGTCATCAATAGATATGTTCATCCCCGAAAGCCGTATCACCTCGTGAAGCTGGTTGCGGCGCTCGTTTATACTGCCGTATTTGGGCATAAACGTTCTTACTTCGTAGCCATGGCTTTGTATGTCCTGCGGCAGATTGCGGCCGAAGAGCGACATGGGTGTCGAGGGCAGGTAGGGATTGATCTCCTGAGAGATGTAAAGTATTTTTTGATGATTCATTTCATTTGGGAAGACTCCATATTAGGGCATTCCGGCTGCAAAGTTAGCCATTTTTTTTGAATTTTGCCACTTTTTATCCGTAAGCGGCGCGTTTGCCTGCGTGTATGGACTGCTGTATGGACGCAAGCAGGCCTGTCGGGCTACAACGCCTGCCTGCATCATGCCCAATTGTTGTGCTCTATGGTTGTGTTGATGGGTTTTCGCCATATAGAGTTTTTTCACTACCTTTCCTCTAAAAACGTATTGGTAATTTTCTTTCCGGATTGCTGAAAACACCAAGGAGAATGGTGCATTCCTTGTTACAGGCATACGGCGAGCCTGTCCATGACCCTGAATAGGGATGGATAGAGATATAAGATTGTTACTTTCCTCTACAAGCTTGGGTAGCTTATGCCGGTGTCCAACTCCTTCCGATGCCTTTGCAAATTTGCGAACCGGGCTGCGATGCACCACAAAGGTAATTACATTGTACCGGAAGGTATGTCGAATGACTATCGGATGACAGTCGATCCAAGTCTTTTCATTTGTTCCTCCATCTTCTTTTGTTCCTCAAGCCTTTTGAGGTAAATGTCGATGAAGTCCTGTTCTTTGGTGAGCATGTGCCATACGGCAACGAGTATTTTGCGTGCGATGGCCACTTGTATTTTCATTTTGCTCTTTTTCTTGACCGTGGTTTGGATATAGCTGAAGTTGAAGAAGAAACAGTTCCGGGTTCTTGATGCGACCCATGCGATTTCTGAAGATTCCAAATCGAAGTGCAAAACTTTGAGATGGGCATTAGTCATTCTCCTCTCTCCTTCTGGCGAGGGGATGCCCAAGCGGCGGGGGCGGCCTAAACCGCCCCCAAGAGCGGACAGCAGCAGAACATACTGGCAATACAAAATAAAAAGGGAGACCGAAGTCTCCCTGAGATTAACTAATTTTGTATTGCTTATGTACAGACAATTAACCTCGCAGCAAAGGTCGCAAATTTTCGCCTTACTGCAAAGAAAAACTTCGAGAGAAGAAATTGCCCTCATAGTAGGGTGCAGTCAGTCAACGCTTTGTCGTGAACTGAAGCGCAATTCCACAACCAAAGGCCACTATCTGTGGGAAAAGGCTCATGCCAAAGCCCTTGAACGCAGAAAGCGCACCACATCCAACAAGAAGCTCGACAGCGTGTTGGTGTGGCGTATAAAACAGATGATTATTGACCACCAATGGTCACCAGAACAAATTCGTGGCGTGTTGGCCAAGGAAGGTGTTTCCGTATCCATACAGACCATTTACAACATTATAAACGCTGATGAAAGCGGAGAACTGCGCCGTCA
>Ga0137297_11556_pt1 | contig 12920 bp, 12 predicted proteins | sample RamsorincwithD2O_FD_97191 | JGI IMG/M metagenome (GOLD analysis project Ga0137297, IMG submission 97191) | Mouse cecal microbial communities from Vienna, Austria - Mucin amended with D2O | ecosystem: Host-associated > Mammals > Digestive system > Large intestine > Cecum | place: Austria: Vienna... | reverse complement strand
ATATGATGACCAGTATGCACTGCACCGTGTTCCCGGGACTGGCGATCTTCCTTACTGTCCTGAGCTTCAATATCCTTGGAGATGGTCTCCGGGATGCCCTTGACCCGAAGCTGACAGATTAGAACAGACTGCCGGCGGGCAAGGGCCCGGATTGCGAGGACTGTTACCCCGGCGCCCCTTGCCTGGGACGGAGAAGTGACAGACATGGATTGTGGACGCTGTGCCGGCTGCAAGGAACATGGCGGCAGTGATAGAGAGAGGAGAAAGGCAACGGATGGAAGATAACAGAAAGAACATACTGGAGGTAAAGAACCTCCACACGTATTTTTTTACAGACAGCGGAGTGGTGAAATCCGTAGACGGGGTAGATTTTGAGTTAAAAGAAGGTTCTACCCTGGGAATTGTGGGAGAGTCAGGCAGCGGCAAAAGTGTGACATCCTTGTCTATTATGGGACTGCTGACCGGGACCACCGGAAAGATCACAGAGGGGGAGATCCTTTTGGAGGGCAAAGACATTGCCCATATCAGTGAGGAGGAGAAGCGCAAAATGCGCGGCAGCCAGATCTCCATGATCTTCCAGGAACCCATGACCAGCCTGAATCCGGTGATGAAGATCGGAAAGCAGCTGACAGAATGTATCCTGCAGCACCAGAACATTTCCAAAGAAGAGGCTTACAAAAAGGCAGAGGATATGCTGCGCAAGACAGGAGTGCCCCGGGTGGAGCATATGATGAAGGAGTATCCCTTCCAGCTTTCCGGAGGCCAGCGCCAGAGGGTGATGATCGCCATGGCTCTGGTGTGCCGCCCCAAGATCCTGATCGCGGACGAGCCTACTACAGCTCTGGACGTGACCATCCAGGCCCAGATTCTGGATCTGATGGAGGATTTGAAAAATGATATCGGCACGTCGATTCTCTTCATCACCCATGATCTGGGCGTAGTGGCCGAGGTCTGTGACGAGGTGGTAGTCATGTACTGCGGACGGGTAGTGGAAAAGGGCGATGTCAGGGAGCTTTTTGCAAAGCCATCCCATCCTTATACAAGAGGGCTTTTGAATTCTATCCCCAAGCTGGGAGAATCGGTAAAGGAGCTGGAGGCCATTCCCGGTAATGTTCCCAATCCCAAGTATATGCCTGTGGGATGCAAGTTCGCTCCCAGGTGCAGTCGGGCCTTTGACAGGTGCCAGAAAGAGGAACCGGGATTCTACCAGGTCGGTGACGGCCATACCTGCAGATGCTGGCTGTATGAGAAAGGGGGCGCTTAAAGGTGGCAAACAACACAGATTGTTTATTGCATGTGGAGGATGTGAGGATCTACTATACGGTGGCGGGCAAAAGGCTGGGTATGGTAGATTATGTAAAGGCAGTGGACGGCGTCTCCTTTGATGTGAGAAGGGGCGAGGTGTTCGGGATTGTAGGAGAGTCAGGCTGTGGAAAGTCCACTCTGGGCAGGGGAATCTGCAAGCTGGAAAAAACCACCGGCGGGACGGTGGTTCTTGACGGAGAGGATATCTCCCATTATAATGACAGGCAGATGCGTCCGGTCCGCAAAAAGGTACAGATGGTGTTTCAGGATCCTTACGCTTCCCTGAATCCCAGAATGTCCGTATTTGATATTATCGCGGAGCCTCTGATCATACACAGGCTGGCAAAGGATAAGCAGGAACTGGAGGAGAAGGTGCTGGAGCTTTTGCGGAAGGTGGGCCTGGATGATTACCATGCAAGGCGTTATCCCCACGAGTTTTCCGGCGGCCAGCGCCAGAGGATCGGGATCGCCAGAGCCCTGGCAGTGCAGCCTTCCCTGATCATCGCGGATGAGCCGGTGTCCGCGCTGGATGTGTCCATCCAGGCTCAGGTGCTGAATCTGATGAACCAGCTGAAAAATGAATTCAACCTGACCTATATTTTCGTGGCCCATGATCTCAGCGTGGTAGAGCATATCAGTGACCGGGTGGGAGTCATGTATCTGGGGAATTTTGTGGAGGTGGGAGATAAGGAAAGTCTGTATGCCAATCCCCTTCATCCCTATACCCAGGCCCTGCTTTCCGCGGTGCCGGTGCCGGATCCCACGGCAAAGAAGGAGCGGGTGATTCTGGAGGGCAGTATACCTTCTCCCCTGAATCCGCCCAGGGGCTGCAAGTTCCACACCAGATGCCCCAAAGTCATGGAGTGCTGTAAGAAGGAACCGCCAGAACGGTACCAGGTCAGTGAGGATCATTATGTGTACTGCCATCTGTATGATGACAGAAAATAACCGTCCGGGATCACAGGAACACCTGGTGGCGACAGTTGGGGATCTGGACTGCTGCCGCCTGGTAAGGTGTTTCCGGACGCCTGATGCTTCTTGTCCAGCGGAGCCGGACAAGAAGATGCCCACCGTGAATAGTAACGAATATATGCCTGTCTGGTAATATGGGCAGGAAAGGAAGGTATGGGTTTGATATGAAGCTGTTTATCAGTGCGGATATTGAGGGCTGCGCCGGTCTGGCCATTCCGGCGGAGGCCCATAGGCAGGAGGCCGTATATCAGGCTTTTGCCAGGGAAATGACCGATGAAGTGCTGGCTGCCTGCGAGGCGGCCAGGGAGATGGGAGCCACACAGATCGTGGTCAAGGATGGTCATGGGGACGCGTCCAATATTGATCCCCTGCAGATGCCGAATTATGTGAAGCTGATCCGGGGCAAAAGCGGCCATCCCTACAATATGATGTGGGGAATCGATGAAAGTTTTGACGGGGTCCTTTATATCGGCTATCACGCGCCGGCGGGAAACCCGGAGTTTTCCATCAGCCACACCTCCACGGGCAACAGTCTCTATATCCGCCTTAACGGGGAGTATATGAGTGAATTCATGCTGAATACCTGCACGGCGGCGAGTCTGGGGGTGCCGGTGCTGTTTTTGTCCGGGGACGAGGCCATCTGTGGTCTGGCCAGGAAGCAGGCACCCTGGATCGAGACAGCTGTGACCAAGTGGGGCGTGGGAGGGGCCACGGTGTGTGAGCCCCGGCAGGTGGTTCTGGAACGGATCCGCGCAGGTGTAAAAGGGGCTCTGGGGAAGGAGTTTTCCGGCTGTTGTACAAGGCTGCCAGAGGAATTTGTCTATGAGGTGACCTTTAAGGACTGGAAGAGGGCTTACCAGATGTCCTTTTATCCCGGCATGGAACAGGTGGATACCTTTACCTGCCGCCTGCGGGCCGGCAGATGGATGGATGTGGTGACAGCACATTGTTTTGTAGTGTATTGAGTGCTGGAGGACAGCTGGATATGGGGGGGAGGCAACAGCCTGGAGGACGTCTTGGCTGCTGCACAAAGAGTCAGATTTTTGCAGATCAGAATGAAGGAGACAGTTGATTATGAATATGCAGATGTTTGGCCGGATCTCAGATGCGTTTGGGCCAAGTGGATTTGAGGAGGACGTGATCCGCACCATTGCCGGGTACTGTAAAGGGTACAAGGTGGAAAATGACGCCATGAACAATTTATATGTCAGGATGCCGGATGTGGATGAGTGCAGGCCGGTGGTCCAGCTGGATGCCCATACAGATGAGTGCGGCTTTATGGTGCAGACCATCCATGACAACGGAGTACTTGGGATCCTGATGCTGGGCGGATTTGTGCTCAGCAATATTCCGGCCCATACAGTGGTCATTCGCACCAGAAAAGGTGATCTGGTCAAGGGGATCATCACATCCAAGCCGGTGCATTTTATGAATGCCAAGGAGAGGGCCAGCCAGGAGCTGGAAATCGAAGGGATCTATGTGGATATCGGTGCTACCAGCAGAAGCGAGGCAGAGGAGGTCTTTGGGGTCTCCATCGGCGATCCCATGATGCCGGATGTGTCATTTTCCTATGATGAGCAGCACGGGATCTGTCTTGGAAAGGCATTTGACAACCGGGCCGGGTGTGCCTGCATCGTGGATACCATGGAACAGCTCTATGAGGAGCGGGAGAAGCTTCCGGTTCAGGTGGTAGGCGCCTTCGCGGCCCAGGAGGAAGTGGGCATGAGGGGAGCCGCCGTGACGGCCCAGATAGTGAAGCCGGATCTGGCCATCGTATTTGAGGGCTCCCCCTCGGATGATTTCTATTTCAGCGCCAGCCAGACCCAGGGGCGGATGAAGGGCGGCGTGCAGATCCGGCGGATGGATAAAAGCTATATCTCCAATCCGGCTTTCATCGAGTATGCCATGGAGCTGGCGGATAAGTACGGGATTCCCTATCAGGAGGCAGTGCGGCGGGGCGGAAGCACCAATGCGGGTCGGATCAGCCTGACCGGAAAGGCGGTTCCGGTGCTGGTGCTGGGGGTACCCAGCCGTTATGTCCATACTCATTACAATTTCTGTTCCAGGAAGGATCTGGAGGCAGCCTCCGCTCTGGCAGCCCAGGTGATCCGGAATCTGGATGAGGAGCGCCTGCGGCACATCCGCAGACAGGACGTGCTGGAGGGATGGATATGACAAACCGGAGAAAACCTGTTATAGGAATTCTTGGTCTTACCAGAAGGACGGATCCGGGGCTGTATGTCAGTGGGGAACATGTATTTACGGGAAGCACCAATGTCCGGGCCGTCCAGATGAATGGCGGTGTGCCGGTGCTGGTTCCGGCGGCAGCGGTGGCGGAAGATCCGGAGGCGGCGCTGTGCTTTTGCGATGGCCTTCTGTTTCCTGGTGGAGAGGACATGACGCCCTGGTATTACGATGAGGAACCCCTGCCGGTGATCGGGGCTTTCCGGCCGGAGATCGATGATGCATGGCTGAAGGCCGGCCGGTATGCCTTAAAGGCCAGGATCCCCATGCTGGGAATCTGCAAAGGGCATCAGACCTTAAATGTGCTTATGGGCGGAAGCCTTTATCAGGATCTGTCTTTGCAGGACGGGGAAGTGATCCAGCACCTGCAGAAGTACAACCGGACCTATCTGACCCACCACGTGGAGGTGGAGGAGGGTACCCGTCTGGCAGCCATCCTGGGCGCCGGAAAGGTGAAGACCAACTCCATGCATCACCAGGCGGTGAAGAAGCTGGGAAAAGGCCTGAGGATATCTGCCAGGGCATGTGACAAAACCGTGGAGGCTCTGGAGGACGAGGAGGGCCTGATCCTGGGCGTCCAGTGGCACCCCGAGGATCTGGTAGACTCTGCGCCTGTGATGAACCGGCTGTTTGCGGATCTTGCAGAGCGGGCGTTACAATTTAAAAACACATAGAATATGAAAAGGCCAGACAGGGGAGCTGTCTGGCCTTCTCTGAGGGGAGTATAAATAATTAATAAGGCTGAAGAAAATGATTTTAAGGGAAATCAATTTTCTTCAACTCTATTATACTGGATAAAATAAGAAAAAGCAAATGTATATTTCAGAAAAAAGAAGCCATACTACTCCTGTAACAAATCCAACGATATCTCAGGAGGTAGAACCATGAAGGACAATTACAAAGACATGGATAACAGCAAGAACTCCGTTGTTTTGCATCCTCCGATAGATATAATAAGTTGAAAAGCCTTTATTCATCCGCATTAGCGGACTTTTTTTATGTCAATACTTTTGAACTTTTTTGTTGTCTTTTATTGCGTTCCGCGTGAAACAATGATATAATACTCTCAGGGAGGTGATTTTTTGTACCTTAAAAAAAGCTTCAATCAAAAGAGAAACAAGACCCAGCTTTCTTTTGTCCAGGGATACCGTGTTGATGGGAAAGTAAAACATAAAGTGATTCAAAATCTTGGATATTTGGAGGATTACCTGGACAAATATAAAGACCCTGTAGCACATTTCCAACAGATCGCAAAAGAATGGAATGAAAAGCAGCAAGCACCGGAAACCATTGCCGTGGGACTTTCGGAAAAACTCCCGGATCAATGCCTCAACCGAAAAAATCTTGGCTATGCTATAATTAAGCTTGTCTATGCAAAGCTCCAAATCCGTGAATTTTTCCAAAATAAACAGCGCCAGATCCCCGCAGAGTATAACCTGAACAGCATTTTCTCACTGTTGGTATTCAACAGGTTCCTGTTCCCCTCATCAAAAAAGAACGCTTTTGAGACAAAAGGCAGCTTTTTTGACCGTTTTGACTTCTCGCTGGATGATGTCTACCGGGCGCTTGGCTATTTTTGCAGATATTCACAGGATCTCCAAAGACATCTGCATGCCAGAATCTCCTGTCTGATTGGCAGGGATTCTCAAAAAGCCTATTATGATGTCACAAACTACTACTTTGAAATACCCTACGAAGATGAAGACAGCCCGGACGCGGAAAGAAAGGTGAAGCGGGAACGCGGGCCGTCAAAAGAACACCGCAAAGACCCGATCATACAGATGGGGCTTCTTATGGACTCCAACGGCATCCCAATGGCGTTCCACACCTTTTCCGGCAATGAAAGCGAAAAAACAAATATGCTTCCGGCAATACGGGAAGTCAAAAAAGATTTCTGCCTCGACAGGATCATTGTCGTCGCCGACAGGGGGCTCAATACCAGTGACAATACCTTTCTCCTTTCCGGGGTCAACGCATCCGATGGGAAAAACAATGACGGCTATGTCTATGGACAGAGTGTCCGGGGGGCTGACGCGGAATTCAAAAAATGGGTGCTGGAACCGGACGGATATGTAATAACCACGGAAAAAGATAAAGATGGGAAAGAGATTCCGTTCAAACATAAATCCAGGCTGTACGCAAAAGAGGTAACAGAAAAAGATTCCAACGGCGTGCGCAGGCTTAAAAGGACCATTTATCAGAAACAGATGGTATATTATTCCGAAAAATACGCAAAAAAGCAGCGATATGAAAGGGAAAAAGCGGTTGCGAAAGCAAGGGATCTGATCAAACATCCCGCAAACTATACAAAGGCGACCAGCTATGGCTGCACCGCATACATCAACAATATCTCCTTCTCGAAAGATACCGGGGAAATCGTAGATGGAAAAGAGCTTTCTATTAATGAAGAAAAAATTGCCGGGGAAGCGCTGTATGACGGTTACTACTCGATTGTCACAAGTGAAAAGGAACTTTCCGACCAGGAAATACGCGGCATCTACAAGGGTTTATGGGAAATAGAGGAATCCTTTAAGATTATCAAGAGTGAATTCAAAACCAGACCTGTCTTTGTTTCCACGGAAGAACATATACAGGCTCATTTTTTAATCTGTTTTGTAACTCTGGTGATTATGCGCGTCTTAGAACAGCTCACAGGAAAGTGTCATTCTGTCAGACAGATCCGAAATTCGCTGGCAAGCTATTCGTGCTCCTACCTGGACCAAAACTATTACCTGTTTGATTACCGGGACGATGTCATTCTAACCATGGAGAAGACCTTCGGTCTGGATCTAAGCAAAAAGATTATGCCGCTTTCAGAGATCAAGCGGATATCCATGTATCAAGATATAGAAATATAAAATTTTTATAAACTCAAAATACCAAGAAAAATACAACAGTTTTATACATTTCAGAAATACCCTGAACACCGCTATTCATGCGGTTTTCAGGGCATTTTTTACACAATCCCTTGCAAAATTCAGGATATTACCACATTTATTCTATAAATGCAATAGCTTTTTTCATTTTTCAAATAGCTTTTTTTCATTTTTCAAATCTTCTTCAGTAACTGAATTTTCCTTTTTACATAACTTATAGTAAAGCATGCCTCAACTGTCTGGCATGCTGCCAACCGTCAATATTGGCAACAGAAACAGAAAGGAGTAGTTATATGAATTATTTTGCCCCTGATGCCTGCCCGTCTGCCCGTGCAGGTGCATTTGAGCAGCAATTTCCCATCGGAATGGGATATATTCCATGGCAGGTATGGCGCCAGACCTATCCTTTAAATAAAGCATTTGCCCAGGGAACCATTTTTCCCGAACTTGACTTAAATTTTAATTACAGGAGGTATCAGCAATGATGAATTCCACCTGCAATGCCCTGCTCAACCAGGTATACCAGACTGGATTTGCTGTGGATGACGCTATCCTCTTTCTGGACACTCATCCCTGTGATACAGCAGCCCTGGCCTATTATCAGCAGGTCAGAGCTCTATACAACAATGCCGTTCAAACCTATGAAGCCCAGTGCGGCCCACTGTTTATGACGGATGTCAATGATGCCAGCTATTGGATCTGGTCCAACGATCCATGGCCATGGGAAGGAAGGTGCAACTAAATGTGGAAATATGAAAAACGACTGCAATACCCGGTAAACATCAGCCAGCCAAACCCGAAGATGGCGCAATTTATTATCAGTCAGTACGGTGGACCAGACGGCGAAATGGGCGCATCCATGCGTTACCTTTCTCAGCGTTTCTCCATGCCTTATAAAATGGCAAAGGGAACATTGACCGATATAGGTATATCGGTAGCAATACGGTCCCTCTCTGCCCCCGGTTCAGGCAGACTCGTATTATCTTTAACACCGATCCTCATTGTGGCTCATATAATTCTGGGTGGCTCCTTCCATTTCCATACTGAAAACCGAAATCCGGCTGCCAGAATACAACCTCTCCGGTTAACGGCCATATTACTTATTTTCCCCAAAATGCTTTCCGCTTGCCTGTCAAAAATAAAAAACAGAACATTGCAGCGTTTTTCCTAATTATAAACTGCTGCAATATTCTGTTTTTCATTCATTATTTCAACGTTGCGCCTTTTCTGGCTGTACTGACAGTCTGCGCATACCGGCGGAGCAGTCCCTTCTCTCTGGCACGTTCCACAGGTTTCCATTCCGCTCTGCGTTTTTCTAATTCTTCCTCGCTGACCTCCAGAAGTATCTCTCCTTTGGCCAGGTTCACAGAGATTCTGTCCCCATCCCTTACCAGGGCAATAGGTCCGCCATCTGCTGCTTCTGGACATAAATATCCGATACTAAGACCGCCGCTGGCACCTGAAAATCTTCCGTCCGTAATAACGGCTGTTTTGGGAATTCCCTTAATAATTTCCGTGATCCGATGCAGTTCCTTCATTCCGGGACCGCCTTTGGGCCCTTCATAGCGGACAATCACGGCATCTCCTTCCTGAATCTGCTTTTCCCGAAATGCCCCATAACACTCATCTTCGCTGTTGAATACCTTTGCTGTGCCTGTAAATACACGGACATCTTCCGGCACGGCGGAAGTTTTCACTAATGCCCCGTCAGGCGCCAGGTTTCCATAAAGTACCTGTATGCCGTCTGCTTTAGATATGGGTTCTGCCATACTGCGAATGGTTTCTTTGTCACCATCGGGAGTTTCGTCCAGGATTTCTCCAAGAGTCTTTCCGGTCACGGTCATTACTTCCTGGTGCAGCACCGGTTTCAGTTCTTTCATTACTGCCGGAATTCCTCCTGCGTAATGCAGATCCACTACGGTCTGATTGCCATTCGGAACAATCGCCGTCAGTACCGGTGTTTTGCTTGTAATTTCAGAAAAATCATCCCAATCCAGTTCAATTCCCAATTCGGCTGCCAGCGCCGGAAGGTGTATAAGGGCATTCAGAGAGCCGCCAATGGCACTGAGAAGGGTAATGGTATTTTCCAGGGCTTCCTTTGTCATGATCTGCGCTGGTGTAATCTGCTTCTCCACCAGCTTCATCACTGCCCGTCCCGACTCTCTGGCTGAGAATCGGCGCATACTGGTACTGGAAGGAATAAGGCTTCCGCCTGGAAGCATCATACCTAAGGCTTCACACAATGCGCCCATGGTGTTGGCTGTGCCTAAAAACGGGCAAATTCCCGGCCCGGTATAGTATTTTAAAGTTCCTTCGATTACATCTCGTTCAGTAATCTCCCCCCGCAGAAAGCGCTGGCGAAGCTCCTTCGACTCATTGGGCTTTATTTTGGCAAAACACGGACCTGATGTTACGATAACGGACGGCAAATTAATTCTCGCTGCCGCATTAAGCATTCCGGGTACAATCTTATCACAGGAGCCCATGTAAACTACACCATCAAACACCCCTTCGCCCACAATCATTGCTTCCGCTGAATCTGTTATAATTTCCCGGTGAGGCAGGCAGTAACGCATGCCGGAATGTCCCTGTGCTATTCCGTCACACATGGCAACGGTATTAAATACCACCGGCTCTCCGCCGGACTCCAGGATTCCTTTTTTTACTTCCTCTGCAAGCTGTTTTAGCGGCTCATGCCCCGGACAAATTTCATTCCAGCTGTTAGCGATGGCAATCAGCGGTTTCGTGTCCAACGCATCCAGGGATACGCCTGCCGAGGCAAGATGAGCCTTTGAAATCGCTCTTTGAAAGGGTTCCAGCTTATCAATTGCTCTTATCATCATTTCCTCCATTCTGTGCACGTTTCACAGTGTTGCATACCCTTTCGGGCACCATATTTTTCGCTGTCCAGGATTTTGCTGTTTTATGCCTTTGCCATGCTTTGACGTCCCTTACGTGCCATAAAGAACCATATTGCACCAATTGCCAAAAGCATAACCGGAACAGAGATCAGCAGATTTCCTGTAAATGCAGTATAAATCAGATAACTTACGGTCAGGCTGGGACCTGCAAAAGATGTAATCATATTGCTTCCCAAATCCAGCCCCACCTCTGTGGCAAGTGCTGTAAGGATCGGAGAAGTTGCTGTACCGGCAAGCAAAATCGCTGCTGTGCAGAAAAGGCCGATAATAATATTTTTAAACAGATTTCCCTTGGTCATTGCCACAGGCAGCGCTACCCGGAAAGTTACAACTGCCAGATCAGCAAAGGGCAGCACGCGGTTTCCGGGCAATATGGCGGCCATCAGAATCGTTAATGGGATAACAATCAGAGAAGTAGTAATAACGTCCGGATTACCTACAACAATTGCTGCGTCCAGACCAATCAAAAGATTTCTGCCTTTAAATTTCTCCTGGCAGAATTTCTTTGCCGCGTCGGAAATCGGCATCAGACCTTCCATAAACAGGGAAGTCATCTTAGGAATCAATACCATAACCGTAGCCATATTTACACCAAGAGTAAGAATTTCTGCCACTGAATAACGGGCCAGGGCCCCGATGACGCACCCGAAAATCAACCCCAGCATCATGGGTTCACCGAAAATCCCCAAATATTTCTTGGCATCTTTTACACTGAAATCCAGTTTATTTACACCAGGTATCCGATCCAAAATCCAGTTTAAGGGAGCAGCAATAATCACGCTGGATAAAGCCGACATGGTGGGAAGCGAAACACCCGGAATTCCAAAGAAATCCTCTACCAGAGGCGCTGTCCAGTCGGACAATTTAAAAGAAACCACAGCCATAACGATGGATGCAGAAACACCCAAAAACACATTTTTTGTCACATAATATACCAAAATCCCCACGATGGCCATGTGATGGTAATTCCAAATATCCACATCCAGCGTGTCGGTAATTTTCAGCACAAGCATAATAATATTGGTTGCCAGAATCGCAAAAATTAGCAAAGCAATAATTGGAGATGCCCAGGTCACTGCTGCAATCGAGCCCCAACCCACATCCAGAATATCCAGATGAATCCCAAAATTTTCAACCATTGCCTGTGCTGCCGGACCAATACTGCTTTTCATCATATTAATTACCAGATTAATGCCCGCAAAACCAATCCCAAGCATCAGGCCGGAGCGAAATGCCTTTCCCAGCTTAACGCCAAAGATAAGACCCACAATGGTAATAATAATAGGAAGCATGACCGTTGCCCCGGCATCCAGGATCACATTAAAAATATTATAAAATATTTGCATATTGCCTACCTCCACTCACATTCCCGTATTTTCTCTTATTCCCGTATTTTTTTACTGTTTGTTTACTTATTTCTTCAGTTCCTCCACAATCTGATCTAAAGTCGCCTCTTCTCCGATTCCGGTTAAAAGAGAGATTGCTGTAATCACTGGAATGGTTACGGTTCCGCCGGTAAATTTCCCGGTAGTTACCAGCAAATCGTAATCATCGGCTTTAGATTCTACCTCTAAAAGCTTGCACTGATTAACGGTGACAGCAACACCATTTTCCTCACATTTTTCACGAATTTTCGTTGCGACAACTGTTGAAGTTGCAATTCCGTTTCCACATGCCACTAATACTCTTTTCATAATGATTTTTCCTTTCTTTAACTTTTTTTCTTATTTTGCATCTGCAGAAATTCAGTGTAACAAATCACTGCCTTTCCTTTATACGTCCAGCAGATATCTTCGTATAACGGCCTCAATCGTTCCCTTATCTTTGGCATTGATAATCTGCTTTACATCTTCCTGATTTTGAATCAGACCGACAATTTTCTGGAGCATTTCCAGGTGTCCATGAGGTTCTGTAAGCACCAGCATAATCACCAGACTTACAGCTACGGCATCCTCCGGCTCGTCCATTGCACGAAAATCAACGGTCGGGTTTAATACTGCTACACACAATGATGCCGTATTTACATGACTCACATCCGCATGGGGGATTGCCACATTAATTCCATGGGTATTCAGGCCCGTCGGAAAACTTTCTTCCCGCTCCAGAATTGCTTTACAATAAGTATCTTTAACGATTCCTCTTTCACAGAGATGCTCACACATTTGTGAAAGCACCTCCATATTTGTTTTCGCATTTTCAATCTTTAATATTAAAGATTGGTCAAATGCAATGCTCATACTGTCACTCTCCTTCCAGTTTTCTTAATGTATTCTCCATTTCTTCAATGGATTTCCGAATCCCCTCTTCATTTTGGCTGAGAATATCTTCCTTGTTAAAAATTCCAGAGGCAATTCCTGCAAAGGACGCACCTGCCTGAAAATACTCCGCAATATTCGCAGTCCCAATTCCCCCCACCACCATCAGCGGCATTTTTCCCAAAGGGGCCGCGATGTCCGACAGATACCTGCTCCCCAATCTGGCTGCCGGAAATACCTTTACAATATCCGCACCATCCTCAAAGCTCTTTTTAATTTCCGTGGGAGAAAATGCGCCTGGTACGCTGATCACATGCTTCTCTCTGCACAGATCCAGAATCTTCTTA
>Ga0137297_10340_pt1 | contig 12927 bp, 10 predicted proteins | sample RamsorincwithD2O_FD_97191 | JGI IMG/M metagenome (GOLD analysis project Ga0137297, IMG submission 97191) | Mouse cecal microbial communities from Vienna, Austria - Mucin amended with D2O | ecosystem: Host-associated > Mammals > Digestive system > Large intestine > Cecum | place: Austria: Vienna... | reverse complement strand
ATACCTAATCCACTTTGCTTTTTACCCGATTTTGTCGTAATCAAAATTACGCCATTACCTGCACGAGAACCATATAACGCGGCGGCTGAAGCTCCTTTCAACACGTTCATGGATTCGATATCTTCCGGGTTGATATCTGACAAACCATTACCCATATCCACGCCGCTATTACCCCAAGCATCATCAACTCCTCCAGTAAAGTTATCCATTGGAATACCATCGACAACAATCAACGGCTGATTAGATCCAGTTAATGAATTATTACCACGCAATACAATTTTTGAAGAACCGCCAGGGCCACTACTAGAACGAACTACCTGCAAACCCGATACTTTACCAGATAACGCATTCGCAATATTACTTTCCCGTGCATTTACAAGTTCGTCTCCTTTCAATTCTTGCGTAGCATATCCCAACGCTTTCTTTTCACGCTTGATACCTAAGGCCGTTACCACTACCTCATCCAATTTCTGGGTATCCTCGGCTAGTTTGATAACGCCAAGAGGCTGACCGGAGTACGTTACCTCTATCGTGGAGTAACCGATGAACGAGACCTGGATCACATCTCCATTTTTTACTCCTTCCAATGTGAAATTACCGTTCATGTCGGTAATAGTTCCATTGGTCGTGCCTTTCACTACTACGGACGCTCCGGCTACTGGACCGAAATCATCTTCTACTGTACCTATGACTTTCCCCGCCTGCTGAGAAATTGAGGTACCTTGCTCTACTGGTACGATATTCGCGTATACACCTCCAGAAAGGAACAACGCACCCATACACAGAATTAAGCTAACAGGTTTGAAGTTTTTCAACATAACTGATGGTTTTTATTAATAAATACTTAGACAATGTTTTGGCGAAACATTTGTCCTTTTTGTTTATTAGCTTTTAACATTATATAATATGTACTGACGTTCGTTTTGCGCTAGCCCGTAATCATATTCTTCTCAACGTATAAGTAGAATTTTGAAAAAGTTCAGAAAGAACTCCTAGATTTATATCCCATCTGCCAGCAGGATTGAATAGTTCAGAAAGAACTCCTATATGCGATCTTTATAAATTTAGTCATATTAACGACAAATAAAGAGACAACATGCGTGTCGACAAGTCTTTTATTGTTAAATATTAGGTATTTCCTTAGTTTTATATTCTAAAACATATAGTGGTTAATTATTTTTTTTTGATAAAAATAACATTCGTAATAAATATTTCAATACCTTTGCCACGGTGAATAGAAAAAGAGCAGGAGTTCTTTCTGTACTATGGTAAAAACACGATATAAAAACTGATATACATTAGCAACTGAACTCTTGAAACTTTTAAACGCTAAACAACAGACTCTGTTTCGCCAAGACATTGTCTATATTTATTACTATAAAACCATCTGTTATGTTGAAAAACTTTAAACCAGTTAGTCTGATTCTCGTAGCAGGAGCTATGGCATTGCCGACAAGTGCATACGCCAACCTGATACCGGAGAAGCTAGACGTAAGCATTTCCCAACAAAGCGGAAAAGTAGCGGGAACTGTAGAGGATGATTTCGGCCCTGTAGCCGGAGCGTCTGTAGTAATCAAAGGTACGACCAATGGAACAATTACCGACATGAACGGTAATTTCTCATTGGATGGAGTCAAAGACGGAGACGTGATCCAAATATCCTTCATCGGATATTCTACTCAAGAGATTGTCTACAAAGGACAAGCACTCAGTATCAAACTTGCGGAAGACACACAAAAACTGGATGAGGTAGTCATTACCGCATTAGGTATGAAACGCTCGGAGAAATCCTTGGGTTACGCAATGAAAGAGATGAAAGGCGATGAATTGAACACCAACCTGATCAATCCGGTAGCAGCCCTGCAAGGTAAGGTGGCCGGTGTGGAGATTTCAGGCTCGGATGGTGGAATGTTCGGTTCTTCCAAGGTACAGATCCGTGGAGCTTCTACCTTGGGAAAAAACAACCAGCCAATCTATGTAATTGACGGAGTTATCTTAGACAACTCCATCAAGGAAGGTAACCCGGACTGGGACTCCAACCCGAATGATTACGGTAATGAATTAAAAAACTTGAACCCTGACGACTTCGAATCAGTATCCGTATTGAAAGGTGCTGCCGCTACAGCCTTGTATGGTTCTCGAGGTTTGAACGGTGCCATCGTGATCACGACCAAAAGCGGTAAAAGCGGACAAGGATTGGGTATCAACGTTTCTCAATCGTTTGGTATGGATGCAATTACACAAACACCAAGCTTTCAAAACGAATTCGGAAATGGTATCATCGCAGGTAACGTAAGCTATGGCGATAAAGATGCGAATGGCAACTATTACATCTATGACAACTTTGGCCAGTACCCGACCAACGCAGAGGGTCAATTTTCATTGATGAATGACCAAGGAATGTCTTGGGGACCCGCTTTTGACGGACGCGACGTACAATACTACGACGGTTCGACACGAGCCTATTCACCAGTAAAGAACAACTTCCGAAAAGCGTACCAAAAAGGTTTCAGCTCAAATACCAATGTTGCGATCAGCGGTGGAAACGAGAAAACGACATTCTATACCTCCTTGTCATATAAGCACGTGGATGGTACGACTCCCAACAACAGTTTCGACCGTCTCTCTTTCTTGGGCAAAGCTACGCATATGATCCATCCCAAAGTGAAATTGGAGGCTAGTATGGCATTCGCCAACTCTACCCCGAAGAATTCTCCAATCAACTTAGGTGAGAACTTCGCCAACGGCGTATGGGGACGTTCATACGATCCGTCAACCGCAAAGGACAAATACAAAGGCGCGCATGGCGGTCTTGCCAGTTCCAACTATGGTGATGAATGGGGTAATATGCCAGGAAAAGATACTTGGTGGAATGTTTACGAGAACGAATTCCGGCAGAAAGAAACATCCGTTCGCCCGAACGTAAAATTAAACATCGACCTATTGGATTGGTTGAAGTTTAATGTAGAGGGTAGCTATAATTATTACTACACACGTTACGAAGAGAAAAAACCGGGTTCCGGCTATGCTAACGAAGGCGGATATTACGGACTTAGCCAAACCACCAAGGAACAAAGTAACATGAATGCCAACTTCATGTTCAACAAGACATTTGGCGATTTCACAGTGAATGGTTTCATACGCGGTGAATATTATGAGAACTTCCAGCAAGCCCAGTCAATGAATACGAACGGAGGATTGATCGCTCCTAACCAATATTTCATCGAAAACTCAAAGCAGACACCGGCCTATAAAGCGAAGATACAAGATCGTAAAAAGATGTTATCGGTAGCATTCCAAGCTGGCGTCAGTTGGAAAGACCAGTTCTTCTTGGACGTTACCGGACGTAACGACTGGTCTTCCGCATTGGTTTACGCCGATGGGCATGGAACGTACTCTTACTTCTATCCGTCAGTAAACGGATCGTGGTTGATCACAAGTACGTATCGCGACCAGTTACCGGAGTGGATCTCTTTCGCCAAAGTTCGCGGATCATGGGCTCAAGTAGGTAATGACACAAGCCCTTATATCATCAACTCGGCTTACAGTATTAATACGTCTACATTGGGCGGGACGAACTATTATGGAATGTCATTGCCCGAAACCATGTATGACCAGAACTTAAAGCCTGAGCGTAAGAACGCATGGGAAATTGGTTTGGACTGGCGTTTCCTAAACAACCGGATCAGTTTGGATGCTACTTATTATAAAGAGAATACGAAGAACCAGATCATGGAAATCTCGGTGCCTTCCGTATCAGGTATCAAGAAGCAAATGGTCAATGCGGGTAACATCCAAAACCAAGGAGTGGAGTTGGCATTGAACACTATCCCGTTCCAAAACAAAGATTGGGAATGGACTTTGGACTTCACGTGGACAAAGAACATGAACAAAATCGTAGAATTACATGAGAATGTAGCGGACTATATCGTATTGGCCGGTGATATCGCATACGGAAACTACCGTGTCGGTTCTGTCGCCAAGGTAGGTTCCGCATATGGAACCTTGATGACCGATAGTTATTATAAATTCGATGAATCATCCGGCTTGCCTATGTTGGTATGGACAGATGGAACGCGTCGCTCTCATTATTTGCGTAATGAAGCAGAGATCGTAGAGATCGGTTCCATGATTCCGGATTTCTTAGGATCCGTATCAACTGGATTGAAATATAAGAACTGGAGCTTGAGCATCGCATTGGATATGCGCTTCGGCGGTAAAGTCGCATCCTATAACTCCCGTTATGGAACAGCTTATGGCTACATGGAAGAATCCTTGAAAGGTACACCAGGACATGGAGGCATTAGCTGGACATCCAAATATGACGGCAAGACTTACAACGATGGTATTATCCCAGAAGGTATCATTCCTTCAGGTACCCAAATCACGCAACCTGACGGCTCGATCTATACCGTGGGTTCCGGTGGCGTGTCTACAGCCGGACAATCTTATCAAGAATTGATCAACCAAGGTGTGATCGAGCCTACCCACGCTTCGGCTTGGACGTATCGGAACAACGCTTGGACTATGGCTGGACGTAATTATGGTGTAGTAAACGACTCTTGGGTGAAAGACTTGAACTATATCGCATTACGCGATATCTCGTTAAGTTATCGATTGCCAAATACCGCTTGCGAAAAGTTCAAGGCTAAGCATTGCGTGTTGACGTTGAACGGACACAACTTGGGTTATTTATTGAACTCGCTGCCTAACAACATCAACCCGGAATCCGTATCTGGTACAGCAGCGGCAGAGTTCCGTATCCGTTCGTTGACAGGTGTAACCTCTAGCTTTACATTCACGGTAAACGTAGGTTTCTAAATTCATTCATTAACGCATAAAATAAAGAATAGAGATATGAAAAAATATCATTACATAACATCCTTGCTACTGGCAGGTTCTTCTTTGTTGATGACCGGTTGCCAGGATGATTTCGCAGAATTAAACCAAGACCCCTCGACGGTGACGAAAGGCGATATCAGCTACTTGTTCGCCCAAGGTGTTTTGGACTTTGAGCCATCCGATTATACGTATTGGTTCTATAACGCAGACCAAATGTACCAATGGACACAGCTGTTAGTCAGCACAGGCGGCGTGACATCTACCGTGTTCGACGGGGGTACGAATCCCGGATTCAAATCGATCGACGTATTGAAATATGCAAACGAGATCAAATATCTTCGTTCGCAGATGCCGGAAGAAGAGAGCAGTTTGTATGAGGCATACGAGGCAGCCATCAATGTATTGTGCGCTTATATGGGAATCTTCGATTCTGATTTCATCGGAAACATACCTCATACAGAGGCCGCTCAAGCGTTACACGGGGGTACATTGACACCTAAATACGACAGTGTCGAAAGCTTGTATAATTTATGGTTGAGTAATTTGGACGCAGCGATTGTCACCTTCACGACTGCCCAGAACCAAGTCTTCAACACGCAACAGGATGCTATTTATAACGGTCAAAAAGACAAATGGGCGAAATTGGCGAACTCATTGAAATTAAAAATCGCCGCCCGTTTGATCTCGCAAGACCGTGCGAAAGCGATCCAAATCGCAGAGCAAGTAGCAAAGGCTTCTTGTGGAGTATTGGATGGCGAGGCTGATGATTTCTTGTTCAACAAGGCCAGTTACAATTCATCCAACCAAGATAAGACCTATCACTGGAGCAACGGTATTCTGCAAAGTGTGGGAGGATCAAAGACATTGATCGACTTGATGGTAAGTAATCGCGACCCACGTGTCCGGTTCGTCTTTCAAAAGAATGATTGGAACTCCAAAGTTGTACAGTTGTTCTTCGACGCAGGCAAGCAGTCCCAAGTACCCCACTATATTATGGAAAATATCGATTATACGGTGGACGCTGACGGCAAATACAAATTCAACTCATGGAAAGGTGCCGGCGAACCGTGGGTACGCTACTACGGATTCCCGTTGGATTATAATGCAGGACAACAAGCCGGTAAGTTTGGCGATTGGTTCAACTATTCAATCAATTGTAAATACAACGATGATTATACCTATAGACCGTTCTCTCGCTTCCAGCAAGAGCAGGTGTATGGCCGAATTGATTTCACCTATCCGGTTGCAGCAGGAGATCCTGTCATCCAAGACATTGAGGATGTTCCTTGGTATGGTATGTATATGACAACCGCCGAAGTGAACCTGTATCTTGCTGAGTTCAAATTATTAGGCGCAAATCTGCCTGGATCGGCTCAAGACTATTTCAATAAAGCGATCCGAGCTTCTGTTGAGGAATATGACCGTCTGGCTCGTTTGAATAAAATCCCGTATTATGGTACGACTTACAATTATGATCCACATGAGAAACCTATTGATTTGGTTGCGGGCGAGATCGACGAAATGATGTCTCATAAAGACTATCAGTTGACCGGAGACAAGGCCTCTGATTTGGAAAAGGTATATATCCAACAGATCCTACACTTCTTAATGTCGCCGATCGACGCTTACTCTACCGCTCGTCGTTCAGGCGTGCCCAAAATAGGATCTTCTATTTTCCCACGCATGGATTACAGCGCACATGGTTTCCCTGTAACTAAAATCCCGCGTCGCGTAGCATTAAACGCACCGTCACCAACGGACTTAATGTATGATGTATTGAATCAGGCTTACAAAGAGCAAGGCTTCAGTATTGGTTCCGGCAGCATCTTGAACAGCGAACGTATCTGGCAAGATATCAACGCTCCGCAATGGGGTTCCGGTCCGGTCTTTTAACCTTCGTGCTCTTTATATGAGAATGAAATCCTAATCTCTTCTCTAAATATAACCCCAAGAACTTTACCCAAGTTTACAAACAAAAATGTATTCTTGGGTAAGTTTGTAATATTTAATTAGGTGTATACGGATAATCATTCAGATTATTTATATATTTACTATCATTTATTTATCAACGAAATTGGGTCATTATGAAAAAAAGCATTATTCTTATTTTCTCTTTAGCATTTATTTTTTCAAACTGCTCACATGAGGAAATAAAGCCGTCGCCACAAAGCTGTGAGGTTATATATCCAGATTCCACACCTCCAATAATAATACCTGATCCAGAATTAGGGGAAGGTAGTTGTGAAACTGATCGTGACTGGAAATTCAGAGATTTAATCGAAGACTTCCAAATGCATTTCACTAATCCGATCACTATAGACCAAGCAGGCAATCCTAACTGGAAAATTGGCACCCCAGACGATGTCCTCTTGAGATATAGAAATACATACTATATGATATTACAAAATTATGATTACTGTAAAGCCCATTATGGAAAGTAAACAATAGTAAAGACATATCCAAAGAAGATATACTTCAAGTGACATCGAAGTATATCTTCTCCGGCAAAGTAAGTACTACTCTTTATAGATTAGTAATGCTGGTCGCAAAGAACGTAACAGTTCTAAATGAAATCCTTAACGGCAAACGATTTTATAACGCCCGAATACACATTGAGGATTAAAACGAAGCAGTGGAAATATCCGGTGCATATAACATGTTAAACACATTAAAAGTGATCCCATTTTATATGAGTATCGGTGTTGCTGAATGCCATTATAGGCATGGGCTGTAAGCACTATCAGTGTAGACGCTAAGCACTAGTGCTCATGGCTTGTGCCTATGCTGGTGAAATATATAGCGCACATGGTTTCCCTGTAACTAAAATCCCGCATCGCATAGCATTAAACGTACCGTCACCAACGGACTTAATGTATGATGTATTCCAAGTCTATCACTTCAAGTCAAAAGAGAAGCATAAAAACGACAGCCTCGCCAAGATTTACTTAGCGAAGCTGTTTTATTAGGTCCGGTTTCCAATATTCTCCTAGAACTCCTTCTCATTCGCCATATTCCACATATTAAGGAACGAGGCCTTCGTGATATTCACCACCTTGTCCCAATTAATCCGGTCGGCATGGTCGCTCGGTTGATGGTAATCCGGATGCCCGTCGGTATGATACCAGATAATAGGGATACCTATCTTAGCGAAGGAACCGTTATCACTCCCTCCTACCGGGTTATCCCACGGACGATAATCCGGTGCCAGATTCAAGTTGTATTTCTTGATATCGTTCTTCAGCCAATCGCCGAAAGCAGGGTGCGCCTCTGTATAGAAATAAACCACATGGGTAGGCTTCGCTTCGTTATTGTTACGGCCGATCATATCGAAATTCAAATATCCTTTCACGTTCTTTATCTCTGGAAAAGACTGAACGAAGGCTTTCGATCCGAGAAGCCCTTTCTCCTCACCGTCCCAAAAAGCGAATATAACGGTTCGCTCCGGTTGCTGGCCCGTGGCAAGGAAAGCCCTCGCTATCTGCAAAACGGCAGAGACTCCGGAGGCGTTATCGTCCGCCCCGTTATAGATCTGGTCGCCATCCAGCATCGGGTCGATACCCAGATGGTCATAGTGAGCGCCGACGATCACGATCTCACTCGGGTTCTTGCCCTCTATCTTACCCAAGATATTATTCAAGGAAAGTTTCTGGAAAACACCGGTTTGCTTGATAGCCGCTATGGAATCCGGCTGCACCTGCCAGCGGACCCCTCTCTTCTGGCGTTCCATATGGTAAGCCTCAAACGGATGGTAATAAGAGTCTCCTACAGGGTCGATACCCAATGATTTCAGGTTCGCCACGATATAATCGCCCGCTATACGGCCTCCACGGAAACCGGCCTCACGGCCCTCCAGATCATCATCGGCCAAGAAACCGATATGCGCCTCGGCGGTCGATCTATTTATCACGTCCAAACCTTTCTTCTCCGGACTTTCCGCCCAAAGAGCCGTACTTAATGCCAGCGACATTAAGAGTAATCCTGCTTTTTTCATCGTTTTTGTGTTCAAATGATTATTGTTTTAGCTTTTTCATCCACAAATATAAGTAATTTCCCTGATACGCGAAGGAGAAGGAAAGGAAAGGGCACAAAAAAAAGGCTCACCCGGCCGTATCGCCAAAGGTAATCCTCATTTCCTATCTCTCACCATTCCGTTTTGAACGGAGGTAAGAGATGACATCTAATTTATTTCTTACTTTAATTCTTTACTTAAAAAAGACGCGGTCTTTTAGTTCTTATCCGCATCTACACTCATTTCGCTCATAAGGCGACGGATCTCAGCGTTTAATCGCTGACTCATGGCACCATTGCCAGCTGACTGGTAACGATCTGCTTGATAACGCAACATCGCTAAAGCACGAAGGCTTTTCTCATTTTCTCTCATCATCATAATCTTTTTGTTTTACGCTTCCCACGCTTGGAAAGCCAGTTAATAAATAATCCTAAAACGATCTTTCTTTCTTAATTCGTTACAAAGATAACTATTTTATCCGAAACAATGTTGTAGAACATAATAAAATATTTCATTTTTTCGATTATTTATGAATTGTGCAAATAAGTCTAAATACGCCGGGGATTACTCCACCGGCGTTAATTCACCTGTAACAGAGTCTATTACAAACCCTCTTACCGTTATATCCGACGGAATCAGCGGATGATTCCGAATTTGCTCCACAGTCTCGTGCACGGAAGCCTCGGAGGTCTCGAATCCCCGCAACCACGACTCGAAGTTTATACCGCAATATCGGATCATATCTATTCGTTCCTGCGGAATTCCCCGCTCTTTCATCTTTTCGATCATCTCGGAGCTATTCATGTGCTTGGCTCCGCAATCGGTATGCCCGATTATCATTACCTCTACAACCCCAAGCTCGTAAATCGCCACCATCAAGCTCCGGATAACGCTTCCGAAGGGGTGGGATATGATCGCCCCTGCGTTCTTTATAATTTTCACGTCTCCATTCTTGATGCCCAAGGAGGCGGGTAGCAACTCGGTCAGCCGGGTATCCATGCAAGACACGATGGCGATCTTCTTATCAGGATATTTATTCGTGATATACTTCTCATACCCCTTGTTCTTTACGAACTCACGATTATAGCTTACCAATTCATCAATCATAGCGTTTGTGATTTAGCGTTATTAAACTGTTTATTTATATAACATCGAAATGTCTTAAAGCGTTCATGACACCATCGTCATCTACGGAGTCGGTCACGTAATCCGCCGCCTCTTTCACCTCGTCGCCGGCGTTACCCATGGCTACCCCGATCCCGGCGTGGCGAAGCATGGCCATATCGTTGCCTCCATCGCCAAAAGCCATCGTCTCGTGGAGCGAGATCCCGTAATGCTCGATGATCTTATCGATCCCTACCGCCTTACTGCTCCCCCGCGGCACGACATCCGCAAATAGCGGGTTCCAGCGAGTAGCCTCGCAATGCGGCAAGACGGACATGATACGTTCTTCATGGCCGGGAGAGAAAAAGGCTATCAGCTGGTATACTTCCTTACCCCCGTTGCCACGCAAAGGACGCAAGGGAGGATGAGGGAAGTCTAGCATGTCGTAAAGCTGTCGCACAGAATCATCCACGTAGTTCTGGTAAATCCCATCTTCCTCCACCAAGGCGCACGGGAACGCCTCCTCATTCTCTTGATAGCGGATCAACGCCTCTATATCCTCCGACGGGATATTATGTTTATAGATAACCTTATCTTTTCCGGCCAAGCAATATCCTCCGTTCAAGGTAACATAACCATCGAACTCTTGCGTCCCAAGGTTATTGATAGATTGCAACTGGCGGCCGGTAGCGATGAAAACCTTGATTCCCTTTTCTCGCAACAGGTCCAAGGCCCGGACCGTGGAGTCCGGTAGTTTATGCGTCTTGAAACTTACCAACGTACCGTCAATGTCAAAAAATACTGCCTTAATCATACTTATACCTATTATCTTCTTTTAATGACAAAGATACACTTTATTTGTTACATTTGTATTTTCATTTCCTTCATCAAATAATAGATATAGTTTTTTATGGAATACAGACAACTAGGAGGTTCCGGATTATACGTTCCGGCACTTTGTTTAGGTACGGCTACTTTTGGTGGCACGAATGGTTTTGAAGGTTGGGGACATACCGAGGTGGAAGAGGCTACCCGTATGGTCAATCTTTGCTTGGACGCCGGGGTGAATCTATTCGATACGGCGGATGTCTACTCCAACGGTCTTTCCGAGGAAATCTTGGGAAAGGCGATCCACGGATTGAGGAATCGCCTCTTGATCTCCACGAAGGCGACTTTCAACCTAAGCCCGGAGAGCCGTAACGCCATCGGTTCTTCCCGTTTCCATCTGATACAGGCGTGCGAGGCGAGCCTGAGACGATTGAACACGGATCATATCGACATTTATCATATGCACGGTTTCGACGCGAATACCCCGGTAGAGGAGACACTTCGAGCCTTGGACGACTTGGTGACGAGCGGGAAGGTCCGTTATATCGCTTGCTCGAACTTCTCCGGCTGGCATTTAATGAAGTCGCTTTCCGTATCGGAGCGGTATGGATGGAGCCGGTACGTGGCCCAACAGGTTTATTACTCCTTGTTGAACCGGGAGTTTGAGTGGGAACTTATGCCGCTAGGCATCGACCAGAAGGTGGGCGCCATTATCTGGAGCCCTTTATCCGCCGGACGTCTGGGCGGGAAGTACCGCCGGAATAACCCGATCCCGACGGACGGGCGTGTCGCCCGCGGAGGAAGCCCGATACCCGACGAGGCTACTTCTTACGAACGCCTGTACGACATCGTGGAGGTATTGGAACAGGTAGCCGAGGAGAGCGGGCATAGCGTAGCCCAATGCGCCTTGAACTGGTTATTGCAACGGCCTACCGTAAGCAGCCTTATCATAGGAGCCCGCACGGAAGAGCAGCTAAGGCAGAACCTAGAGGCCGTAGGCTGGAACCTCAGCCCGGAGCAGGTGAAGCGCCTCGATATGGCAAGCCAGACGACCCCGATCTACCCGTATTGGCATCAAGCGCAGTTCCCGGAATTGAATTCTCAATTGAGATTCTAAACGGACGCTGGCGAAAGCGTATACACCTCGGGATGCGGATTGCACGAAAGCCCGCATCCCCTACCCCCCCATTTTCATCCCCTTAAACGTATCTTGGTTAAGACGTTTTTTATACTTTTGTAGTCTGTTACCAACTAAATCTATCGTATGAGGAAACATTTTCTACTTTTCTTGCTTTGTCTAGCCACGAACGCCAGCCTGACGGCCCAAGAGACCCTTCGGGAGAATAACGGGGAACCTACACTCGTGGAACGATTATCGAACGGAGAGATCAAGATCAATAGCGCCGAGATGAACTTCCAGCTTTTCACCTCGGCCAACGCTGAGTTTGTCGGGAACGAGCTAGACGGTATGAACTTCAAGCTGAACCGTGTCCGGCTGGAGATCAAGGGGGATGTAGGCAAGTGGCTGGGGTATCATTACCGGCAGTCGTTCAACAAATACTCCGATCCCTATTCGCTCGACAACCTCTCCTCCTCGCTCGAGCTGGCTTACGTGAACCTAAAGGCACGGCATAATCTCAATTTCACGATCGGCAAGCAGTTCGTTAATTTCGGGGGATACGAGTATTACGTCAATTCCATCCGGGTACGAGAGTTTAGCGAGTTCAATAATTTACTGACCGCCTACCAAGCCGGTATCTCGGGCAACTGGCAAGTCAGCCCGGATCACGAGCTTTGTTTCCAGATCGTGAATAACCGCAACGGTAACGACGAGGACATCTACCCTACCGGACTTCCCGAGGGTACCGCCAAGGCCAAGATACCCTTTATGTACACGGTCAACTGGAATAGCTATTATCTGGACAAGGCCTTGCAACTGCGTTATGCCACCGCCGTCGGGCAGCAGACCCGCAAGCGCTACTCCTACTATTTCACCTGTGGCAATACCTATGAGAAAGGCCCGTTGCTAACGTACCTCGACGTTATGTACACCCGCCAAGGGATCGACCAGCATGGGGTCGTCAGCCGTCTGCCCGGCACGCCTCATACCGCCATGAACACCGAATACCTATCGATTATCGGCG
>Ga0137297_11551_pt1 | contig 12932 bp, 11 predicted proteins | sample RamsorincwithD2O_FD_97191 | JGI IMG/M metagenome (GOLD analysis project Ga0137297, IMG submission 97191) | Mouse cecal microbial communities from Vienna, Austria - Mucin amended with D2O | ecosystem: Host-associated > Mammals > Digestive system > Large intestine > Cecum | place: Austria: Vienna... | reverse complement strand
TTAAAATGATTGCAAAATAAAAATACATATGATATAAAAAAGATATTCCAGGAGGATAAAAATATGATAAATAAATCAGAAAACATGAAAAAGAATTGTAGGCGCGAGGAAAGGTCGGCTAAAGGAATAACATTGGTAACATTAGTAATTACAATAATAGTAATGTTAATATTAGCAGGAATAGTAATAACATTATCAATAGGTGATAATGGAATAATAAATAGAGCAAAAAATGCAGCAGAAAAATACAAATTAGCATCAGAGGAAGAGGGGCAAACTCTAAATAATTTATATGAAAATATATATTTAAATAATAATAAAAATCCAAATATTAATGGAGATGAGTTAGAAAGTGTTATAAAAGGAATAGTAACAGAAACTATGGAGGAAGAAAGATTAAAACAATATCCAGTAGGAAGTATATATATGTCAGAAAATGATACTAATCCAAAAGAATTCTTAGGTGGAGAATGGGAAAGTTATGGAGAAGGTAGGACTATAATAGGTGCAGGAACAGGAACTGATGTAAATAATATTTCTCAGACATTTACGAATAAAGAAACAGGAGGAGAATATAAAAATACATTAACAATAGAAGAGATGCCATCACATATTCATTCTATGCCAGGACATTGTGCTCAAATTTTAACTGCTGATGGTCCTCATGGTTGGTGGCTTAGAAGTATTTCTATTGAAACAGAGTATGGAGAATCTACTCAAAGCACAGGAGGATCGAAGCCACATAATAATATACAACCATATATAGTAACATATATGTGGAAAAGAATTGAATAATATACAGAATATTTATTAAGAGTGTGGATAAAAAATAAAATAAATTAAATAAAAAAGTTAAAAAACAAGTAAAAAGATAATAAAATATAAAAAGGATAAAAGCTGATATATTAATAATTATATCGGCTTTTGTCGAAATTTGTCTTACGATTTATGTTGACAAATATTGGAAAAAGGGTTATTATGAAAAAAGAAAGGAGGAAAATGAAGAGTGAACAAATAAAATCTGTTCAAGATTGGTTACCTTTTGACAAAATTTTAGAAAAAGGAATAATAAAATTAAAAGATTCCTCTTATATAAAAATATTAAAAATAAAACCAATTAATTATAACTTAAAATCTGAGTTAGAAAAAGAAGCTATATTAAATAGTTATAAAACATTTATAAAAAGTTGTGATTTCGATTTACAAATTTTAGTTCAAAGCAAAAAGGAAGATTTAACAAATCATATAAATAAATTAAATCAAAATAATTCTTATAAAGAAATAAAAGAAAAATATATAGAATACATAAATTCATTAAATAAAAATAAGAAATCTTCTAATAAAAATTTTTATATCATAATAAAAAAATCTACGTCAGATTCAAATAATTTAGAAAATGCTATAATACAAAGCCTGCAAGAAGAATATTTTAAAATAAAAGAACAGTTATCAAGATGTGGAAATATTGTTTCTGAGTATACAAAAGAAAATCAAATAAGAGATTTACTATTCTCATTTTTAAATTCAAGGATATTTTTTAATAATTAAAAAAGAGGTGATTATATTTTAAACAATCATAGTTATGTTGGAGGAATCTTTAATAAAAAGGATTATTTAAGTCCATCTTATATAAACTTAAATAATCCTAAATATATAGAAATTGATGGGATGTACTATTCTGGATTACTAATTGTAAACTATATTAGAGAACAAAACGACCTATTACTAAAGAGTATTATAGATACAAATGTTAATATATATTTATCAATGTATTATGAAAAACAGGATAAGTATAAAGTAATAAAAGATTTAACATATAATATAGGAAATGTAAAAGTTGATCTTGAAAAAATCGGAGAAAATAGACAAGATTCAGAGATAGCAGCATTTACATATAATGATGCAAAATATATAAGAAAAGAAATGCAAATAAATAATGAAGATTTATATTTTTTATATACATATGTAATTGTGCTTTCAGAGGATAAGGAAGAATTAGAATATAATCTTAATAAAATAGAAGGATTGCTTAGAAGTAGAGGTATGCAAGTGAAGAGGGCATATTTTAGACAAGAACAAACATATCTTTCATGTTTACCATTTATGCAAAATGATAGTGATGTAAAAGAAATAACAAAAAGAAATATATTAACTAATTCAATAATATCAACATATCCATTTATATCATCTTCTATATTTGATGAAGAAGGAATTTTTATAGGTGAAAATATATATAATAATTCATTAATATTTATAGATAGATATGATACTAACAAATATAAAAATGCAAATATGTGTATTTTTGGTACAAGTGGAGCAGGAAAATCATATTTTACAAAATTAATGATATTAAGATATGCACTATATGACTTAGAACAATATGTTATAGATCCTGAAAGAGAATACACACAAATAGCAAAAAGTTTAAATGGAACAATTATAAGATTAGGTCCAAGTTCTCAAAACTTTATTAATATTTTAGATATAAGGGAAGAAAGTTTAGAAGAAGATCAAAAAGGATATTTATCAACAAAAATAGGAAAATTAATAGGATTTTTTAATTTAATATTTGAGAATATAACAGAAGAAGATAAATCAATAATAGAAAAAGCCATTATAAAAACATATAATGAAAAAGGAATTAATTTTAATGATAAAAGTCTATATAATAAAGGAAAATTTAAAGCAAGTAAAGAAATGCCAATATTAGAAGACCTATATAATAATTTAAATAAAAAGATGCAAATAAAATTATTCCCATTTATATATGGATCAATGAGATTTCTAAATAATAAAACAAATATTAAGTTAGGAAATAAATTAATAATAGCAGATATATATGAATTAGGCGAAGAAAATATTAAATATGGTATGTTTATTCTGACTGAATTTTTTTGGGATCGAATTAAAAGAGAAAGAAAAAATAAAAAAGCAATATATCTTGATGAGATTTGGAGACTTATTGGAGTAACATCAAATAAGGAAGTAGCAAGTTTTATATATAAAATATTTAAAACAATTAGAAAATATGGAGGAAGCGGTATAGCAATAACACAGGATGTTTCAGATTTATTTAGTTTAAATGAAGGAACATATGGAAAAAGTATATTAAATAACTCTAGCATAAAAGTGTTTTTTAATCTTGAAGAAGAAAATATTAAAGTATTAGAAAAATATACAGATATTTCTAATAAAGAAAAAGTGGAGATAAAATCTTTTAAAAGGGGAGAATGTTTAATGTTTGTTGGACAAGAACATATATTATCAAAAATAAATTCTGCAGATTTTGAAGCAGATATAGTAGGAGGTAATTAAAATAAGAAGAATATTAACAGCAATAGGTAAAAAAGAAATAAATGAAAAAATAAAAAAGGAAGGTTATGAAGTATTATGTACTGATATCCAATATAAAGAAGGAATTTTAGAATATTTAGAAAATAACTACGAAATTGATTATATAATATTAAATGAAAATTTAGAAGGTAATATAACAACAAAAGAATTAATAAATGAAATAAAAAGAATAAATAAAAAAATAAAAATAGTATTAATATCAGATTACGAATTAGACGAAAAAGAAATAATAAATAAAATAAAAAATAATAATTATATTGATAAAAATAATACGAAAAAAATAAATCCAAAAATAAAGAAAAAATTAAATCAAAAAAATATTCAATTTAATTTTAATAAAGATATAACATATAATAAAAATAATTTAAATAATGAAATTAAATCAAATAAGTCAATTTTTAATCAAAAAACTTTACCAATAAATAATTTTTATCTAAATTTAAATCAAAATAAAAATACAGAAACAATATGTATATTAGGAACAAATGGAATAGGAAAAAGTGTTTTTTCTATATTACTTGCTCAAAGTATGAAAAATAAAAAATGTATAATAATTGATTTTGATTCTATGAATAATAGTTTATCCACATTGTTAGGAATAAAAAAATATAAAGAAAAAATTACAAAAGGAATTAAAAAAAATAATTTAATTGATCATAATCAGAAAATAGAAAAATTTATAATAAAAACAAATTCAAAAATAGACCTACTTCCAGGGATGAATTTAATATTAGATTCAAATTATAAATTAAGTTATAAAAAAATAGGAGAAATATTAAAAGAATTAAAGAATAATTATGACACAATTATTTTTGATACAGCAGCTTATAATTTTTTCGATTATACGAGAGAAATAATAAATTTATCCAATCAAACAATTTTTATATCTGGAGCTAATTTGCTAGAGTTGAAAAAATCTGAAAGATTATTAAATATATATACTGATGATTGGGAAGTAACTCCTAACGAAATAAATATTGTATTTAATAAATGTACAGGAAAGTCAATTGATGATGAAATATTAAAAGAAATGTTTAAAAAATATAATATTTTAGGAAAAATACAATTAAATGATTATTATGATTTAATTATAAATAAAAATATGACAGAAAAAGTAGGAATCTATAAAGAAATAGAAAATATAAAAAAAGAAATTATTAAGGAGAAGTATCATGGAATTAACAGCTAATTTAAATAATAATATGGATATTAATTCTAATATAAATTTATCAAATCAAAAAAATTTTTTAGAAAGTAGTTTAGGAAAAGTAGTAAATACTGCACTAAATGTGGGAATTAGAGCATTACTTCCTGATTTAATAGAGGATCAAGTAATAAATATAAAAGATGAGATAATTAATAATGGCTTTCAGGCAGGTGTCAAGGAAGCAATATCATCAGCAATAGAATTAGGTAAAAGTACAATAGGCATATTTACAGGAAAATTCGATAATGTTACACAGGCAAGAAATGCTTGTAAGAATGGAGGAATTATTGATGGCATATCAAAAGCATTAGATTATGGCTTAAATATGAGTTCAAAAATAGGTAAAATTCCAAATTCAATTATAACAATATTAAAAAATGGAAAAAATACCATATTAAATACTATAAGTAATAATATAGAAAATGAGTTTAATAAACAAATTACATCTGTAGAAAAAATTGATAAATATATGCAAAATTGGAAAGAAAGTTATAACAATAAAGATTTTAGTGATATGGAGAAACAATATAAAAAATTGAAAAAGGAAATTAAAAATATAATACCATTAGAAAATACTATAAAAAATGCTAGAAATATAGAGAATTTACATATATTAATAAAAAATAAAGGTGGTAATTTTGAATTAACAAAAGAAGAAACAGAATTGGCTAAAAAGCTTATAAATTAAATAAAAAAGAGAGAAAAAGCCTTGCAAATTAAAAATTGGTTTAGTATAATAAATATGTGAATAATGTAACTAAAAAATATAGTAATTGTTCATATTTAAAAATAGCATAAAGAGAGGTATACAAATGGATAACAAAGAAGAACCAGAATTTGGAGAAGGAAAGATAATTGAAAGAGATGTCGAAACAGAAATGAAAACGGCATATATTGATTATGCAATGAGTGTTATAGTTCAAAGAGCTCTTCCAGATGTAAGAGATGGTTTGAAACCTGTTCATAGAAGAATACTATATACAATGTATGAAGATGGACTTACATCAGATAAGCCATACAGAAAATCTGCAACTACAGTTGGAGACGTTTTAGGTAGATATCATCCACATGGAGATTCATCAGTATATGATGCAATGGTAAGAATGGCTCAGGACTTTTCATTAAGATATCCTCTTATAGATGGTCATGGAAACTTTGGATCAATTGATGGTGATGGAGCAGCTGCTTACCGTTACACTGAAGCAAGAATGTCAAAAATAGCGGAAAGGATGCTTACAGATATAGAAAAAGATACAGTAGATTTTATGCCAAACTTTGATGGTATAAGACAAGAACCTACAGTACTTCCAGCGAGACTACCAGCACTATTAGTTAATGGATCTTCAGGTATAGCTGTTGGTATGGCAACTAATATTCCACCACATAATTTAACAGAAGTATTAAATGCAATTATAAGAATAATAGAATCAGAAGAAGAAATATCTGATGATGAGTTATTCCAAATAATAAAAGGCCCTGATTTTCCAACAAGAGGATTAATATTAGGCAGAGAAGGAATAAAACAAGCATACTCAACTGGTAAAGGAAAAATAACATTAAGAGCAGAAGCTGAAATTGAAGAAATGAGTGGAAATAGACAAAGAATTATAGTTTCTTCATTACCATATCAAGTAAATAAAGCTAAATTAATAGTAGATATAAGCCAATTGGTTAGAGATAAAAGAATAGAAGGAATCTCAGAAGTAAGGGATGAATCAGATAGAGAAGAAAAAGTAAGAGTTGTTATTGAACTTAAAAGAGATGCAAATGCAAAAGTTATATTAAATCAATTATATAAATATACACAAATGCAAGATTCTTTTGGAATAATAATGTTAGCATTAGTTAATGGAGTCCCAAAAATACTTACATTAAAACAATGTTTAAATTATTATATAGAACATAGAAAAGAAGTAGTAGTTAGAAGAACAAAATTCGATTTAGATAAAGCTCTAGCAAGAGCACATATATTAGAAGGTTTAAAGATTGCTATAGATAACATAGATGAAGTTATAAGAATAATTCGTGAATCATATGATGATGCGAAAGAAAGATTAATGGCAAGATTTGGACTAGATGATATACAAGCACAAGCAATACTAGATATGAGGTTAAAAACATTATCAGGATTGCAAAGAGAAAAAATAGAAGAAGAATATAATGAATTAATGAAGCTAATAGCGCATCTTAGAGAAATTCTTTCAAATGAAAAACTGGTATATGACATTATTAAAGAAGAATGTTTAGAAATGAAAGAAAAATATGGAGATGATAGACTTACTAAAATTGTTGCAGCAGAAGGTGAATTTAATGAAGAAGATCTTATAAAAAATGAAAACTCTATAATCTCTTTAACACATTTTGGATATATAAAAAGAATGCCAATAGATACATATAAGAGTCAAAAAAGAGGAGGAAAAGGCATTACAGGAATGACAACTAGAGAAGAAGATTTTGTAAAACAAATCTTTAATGCATCAACACATGATATAATATTATTCTTCAGTAATAAAGGAAAATTATACAGGCTTAGAGGATTTGAAATTCCTGAATCAGGAAGAACAGCTAGAGGTACAGCAATAGTTAATCTTTTAGCACTAGAAGCAGGAGAAAAAATAACAGCTGTAATACCAATTAAAAATTTTGAAGATGGTAAGTTTTTACTTATGGCTACAAGATCAGGGCTTATTAAGAAAACACCTTTAAAAGAATATGATTCTTCAAGGAAAACAGGACTTCAAGGAATAAATTTAAGAGAAGATGATGAGCTTATTGATGTAAGATTAACAGATGGAGAAGACAATATAGTTTTAGTAACTAAAAAGGGTATATGTATAACATTTAGTGAAAAGGATGTAAGAGCAGTTGGAAGAACAGCTCAAGGAGTTATAGGTATAAGATTATCAGATAACGACACTGTAATAGGTATGGAATCCATAATATCAAATAGCAAGGAAACATTATTAGCGATTACAGAAAATGGATTTGGAAAAAGAACAGAGCTTGATGAATATAGAGTTCAAACTAGAGGTGGAAAAGGAGTTATAACATATAAAATAACACCAAAAACTGGAGACATTGTAGGAATAAGAATTGCAAGCGAAGATGATGACGTAATGATGATTACAGATACAGGTACAATAATTAGAATTAAAGCAAAAGAAATTAGTGTATTAGGTAGAAATACACAAGGTGTAACTTTAATGAGAACAAATGATGGTAAAGTAGTTAGCATAGAAACAATTAATGAAATTGAAGAAGAAATTGAAATAGAAGAAGAAAGCTAACATACATAATTAAGTTTAATATAAGAAAAAGCGAATATAAATAAAATATATTCGCTTTTTTTACATTAATTTATAAATTTTCCATATAGTTTTATTACATAAAAATTATTTACAACAAGTTCTATTTTTGATTCTTATATCTTCACCAAAAAAGTAACAAGATGTGTAATTTCCAATAATTCTAGATATAATTCTTTCCTCATATGCATCATATAATTCTTGAAGAGATAAATTTGTAGAAATTATTGTTTTAGTTATTTTGTTATTTTGATTTAATAATCTAGAATTAATAATATTAAATAATTCAGTAATTTTATAATCATTTTTAGTTTCTGTTCCTAAATCATCTATAATTAATAAATCAACATTATTAATATTTTTAATTATATCATTATTTGTTTTTCCAAATTTATAGTCTATAATATTATCTAACATAATAGGTGCTGTTTGATATAATACTGTTTTTCCTGTTTTTATAATTTCATTAGCAATACAAGAAGAAAGGAATGTTTTTCCTAATCCTGAATTACCGCAAAAAAGTAAATTATTTTCATTAGGGTCATCAAAATTTTTTATAAAATTGTTACATATCTCTTTTATTTTTAGAATATTTTCTTTAGGTGAAATCTCTGAATTATATTTTTCTTTGTCTACCTTATCAGAATAATAATTTAAGTTAAATTTATCAAAGTTTTGATTTTTTAAATCATAAATATTAGCATTATTATATTGTAAATTGTAAAGTCTTTGTTTAATACATGGGCAAAGTATATTTCCGTTTTCAGTAGAAATATATCCTGTATCTTTACAATTATTACACTCAAAGTTTGGCTCCAAATCGGATAATGATTTACCTGCATTTTTTAATAATGTAACTTTTTTCTTTTTCAAATTAGATAATTCAGATTTTAATTTCTTAGGAGCATTAGAATCAGTATTAGTAAGCACAGCTTTTATTGCAGAAATTGAAACAGAATTAATATCATTATCTAGCTTTTCTAATTCTGGAATTGATGAATATAGCTCCATTTTTTTATTTTCTGCATCTAATATTGCTTTATTTCTTTTTTGATCATACTCAATAAGTAGTGATTTTAAATTTTGTGAATTCAAATAATCACCTCATTTCTTTTAAACATTACTATAAAAATTATTCAAATCAGAATATTGTCTTTGAGAATAATTAATTTTTTTATCACTAGTTGATTTATTTTGAACTGGTTTACTTTTTTGTTTTTCTAAATGAATATTTATTTCAGCTGGAGTTTTTAAACCTCTTTCATGCCAATCTGTAATTAATTTATCCATATATTCAAAACTTAAATTAAATTTACCAGTAGTTTTCTTAAGTGCTATTTCAATAACATCTATGTTATATCCATAAGTAATATGCCATTTTTCAACATAAGCCTCTTCATAAATAGATAAATTTCTAGATAATCTAAGTTTTTTCTTAATAGCATTTTCAACTAACTTTACTTTTCCTTGTTTTTGGAAGTATATATCTAAATCACTGAATGTTTTAATATTATTTTTATACCAAGCTTCGGCAACAGTAGCTATATAATTTCTATGTAAAGCGGATTTATTGAAACAATATCTAAATAATGCTATCATAACTTCTTCATCAAATGAGTATTTTTTAAACCAAAGATCAATATCTCCATACCATGAAGGAGACATTACACCTTGAAAGAATTCATTATTGATGGTATCTATTGCTTTTGCTCTATATTTATTTTCAGCAACTTTTTTCATATCTGATGCTGAAATTGTAATTTTGGGTTTGTAAAGTTTATTTAATTCAATTTCTTGTATATTAGAAACTATAAATCCTTGATTTTTACGAATAAGAAGACCTAATTCTTCCCAGTATTTTATAGCATCTTGAATTGTTTTTAGTGGTAATTCTAATTTTTTAGATAAATCGTTAATTTTTGCTTCTTTATTGTATTTAGATAAAAAATACAAATATAGATAAACTTTAATAAAATCTCCATTGGCCTGAGATAAATACTCAGTAAAGAAAATATCTGGTATAAATGTATTAGAAAATATTAATGATGAATCATTTTGTTCTAGCTTCATATTTACCTCCAAATTGTGTAAGCGAATTATATCATTTTTAGTCGAAGTTTACAACTATTTATATAAATAAATCTTAGGTTTAAGCAAGAATTTAATCATATACCAAAAAAAGTATAAAATATTCTCATGATTAAAATCTATTATACTTAGTAAGAAAATAGGTAAGTAAAAAGATATGATAATTATAATTTTTATAGTTAAACTTTTTATTAATAAATTGCAAATTGCCCATAAAAATAATAAATAAATAATATTAAATATTAGAGTAGGATAATCAATTATTCCAAATAATTTATTTTTAAAATTAAAGTTTTGTGGAAATATAAATTTCATAAATTCTCCTAAGATTTAAAATTAGACATTAATGATGAAACATTTGCAGATACATCAACATTAATACCACCAAAGATTTCTCTTATATAGCTATTAGATTTAATTAATGCATATATAGCACCAATTAATAATAACTTATTTGAATCATCAAAAGATAGCATGACAGTTATAATTATAGAAACAAAAGATTGCAAAATAAGTAGAGAGAAAAATCCCTTTGCCCATGATTTAAAAATCCAATATGTAGATGAATTTATTAAAGAAACAAGTACAATTGGTGTAGTGATAACAAAAACTTGCACCATTATATATCTTAAAGAATATGTAAATAGTAAATTAAGTAATCCTACAGATATAAAGCTTTTAATCATACCATCAAATGAAAATAAATCAAAGGAATTTTGCCCAATTGAAATAGTTGAATTTAAATTCAATATTAGACTAGAAAAAGATATATCCTTGTTTACTATAGATTTACCAATTTCTTTTATACTTTCAGATAAAAGATAATTTATATTAAGTATTTGTTCACATATAAAATATGAAGAGTTTATAATTATACCTAATATAATCATTTTAAATATAAATTGTGATGGTTTTTCTATAGTGTTTCCAGAAAAGGATGAATAAGCTAATCTAATTGAATAATAAATAATTATTGCTAAAAACAAAGCATCTGTTAAATACAATATTCCATTTTTTCCATTTGAACCTAATATTTTTTCAAAAAAAGAATTATTTATTATATTTTTATCTATAAAAGTAAATGTATCTAAATTTGAATAAATACTATTATTAATGGAAGAAAAAAGGTTAGAAAAAATAGAATTTATAGTTTCTATAATGATATTAATAACTTCTGTTTTTTCCAAAATGCCTCCTTACTTAATTAAAGAACTAATTGCTGAAAGAATTAAATCAATTGCTAAAATAAATCCATATGAAAATAAAGAACCTCGTATTACTTTTTTAGACATACGTATTTTTTCTTCATCTCCAAAACTAAATTTTTTCATAAATACACCAACACCAACTGCAACAGCAGCTGCGGGAGTAGATAATTTTAAAATCCAACTTTCTATATCTTTAAATGCTGAGCTTAATTTTTTTACAATTTTAGGATCAGCACCATAGGATATAGTTGAATAAAATAAAAATATAAAAATAATAATTATACATAGAGTAATAAAAAATCTACGTTTTTTCATTTAAACCTCCTTTGAAATATGGCATCATTTTAATTTTATCTGGTTTTATAATTTTATTGCCATCAGATAAAAAGGCAAGACAAGAAAAAGTCTCAAGACTTTGTGTAAAAAAATTATAGTCATAAGAAAAATCAAATTGAGAATATGTATTTATGCTTTCTGATAAAGTAGAGTCTAATGATGAAAAATTTTTCATCAGATAATTATAGTTATTTTCTTTTGAGTTCTCAGAAATAGAGCGAGAAAATTTTTCTTTATCTTCTTTTCCAATTTGCTTTTGTGCATCTTCAATAGTAAATATATCATCTGTTCTAAACCACAATTTATTAACAAGATTTTGAATAATTACTTTAACTGAATATTGATTATTTAATGTATGTAAAAGGGAAGTATAACTTTGAGTAGTTACTATATTAATGCATTTTGCTTCTCTACTTTGAGCAAAAAATTCAGCATCAGAAGAAGTAACATATTCCTGATACTCATCTGAAATAAAACAAGTAGTTCTCATTACTTTGTTTGATAATTGAGATATTACATCTGTTTGAAAATCTAATTTTAAATATGCTGCAATAATTTTAGATAAATTTTTATATTTTCCAATATTAAGATTTAAAACCACTATTTTACCTGTTTTAATTGAATCTTGAAATCCAAAAAAGTTTTCTTTATATTTATTAGGACAAAATGTATTAAGAACTTCATAATCAGACACAAAGCAATTTGTTATTCTAGTTATTTCAGATTTTAATATATTATAAGTTCTTTCATCAAGTGAAAAATAATCATTTTCTAAAAAATTAATACAAGATAATAGATCATATATTTCATTTTTTTTTAATTTACCAGATAAAAATGTTTTTCTAACATCATGCATTTTACTTGTATAATAAGATTTGTCTGTAACAAGCTTATGTAATTCCTCAAAAGTAACATAGTAGTTATTATATAATCTACAAAAAGTAATACAGTTTTCTATAACTTGTTCTGCTTTATCAAGCCAATAAGACTCAGAATTATTTGGGGAAAATAATAATAATATAGTTTTTAATCTATTAGCTAAAACAGAAGACTTTATAGCAGGCTTATCAAGTGGATTATATGTGTATTTACCATTAAGCTCAATTACTATTACATCATTTAATCTATTACTCTCTATTGCAAAATTTTTGACCATAGAATAATAATTTCCTTTAACATCTAATATAAGAAAACTTAATTTCTTAGAATTATCATTACACATATAGTTTATAAGTTGTTTGGTAAAAGGATACATTGCAGAGGAAGTCTTTCCGCTTCCAATCCCTCCAGTTATAAGTATATTTTGGTATAAACTTTTTTCAGGTATATATACTAAATTACCATTTTCTTTTTTTCCTATTAATAAATTTAAAGAGTTTAAATCAATTTGTTCTTGTTTTTTAATGAAATGAATTTTAGAAAATAATTTTAACG
>Ga0137297_11550_pt1 | contig 12941 bp, 16 predicted proteins | sample RamsorincwithD2O_FD_97191 | JGI IMG/M metagenome (GOLD analysis project Ga0137297, IMG submission 97191) | Mouse cecal microbial communities from Vienna, Austria - Mucin amended with D2O | ecosystem: Host-associated > Mammals > Digestive system > Large intestine > Cecum | place: Austria: Vienna... | reverse complement strand
GGAAAAAGGAATAACCCGCAGGAAAAATCATTGATGAATCGGCAGAAAAAGGAAATACTGTTTACCCCTGACAGTCTGATATTGAGGAATAATAACGGGATTTCTATAGAACTGCTGGACGGGCAAGGGATAAAAATGGTATCTAACCAATCTATTATAATGAAGGCGGAGAATGCGATACAAATGAATAGCAGCGAGGGGGAAATCGAAATGAACGCAGCAAAAAGCATCTTGATGAAGCAAGGGGGTTCCCAGTTAAGGATTGGGGATAAGATTACTATGAGCGGCGGAAAAATTAATTTGAATTAGGAGATATGGGCAAAGAAAAGAAGCCGTACAAGGGAATAGGTGAGGACTATGGGAAGGATTAGAGCGGAGAGGGCAGAAGTAGAAACCAGGCTGCCGGTAGCGGCAATGATGTACTTTCATGGTGAGACAGGGGTGAATATGCATGGTATGTGCAGATTCAGGTTTTTATTGGAGGCCAATACAGGCGAAGAAAGCGTGTCTATGGCACAAGGAAGCGGAATTGTTGTGCGTGAACGGGGCAGCAATGAGGAAACTGCAGGGTTGCCTGTTTTTGCCGGGCTAATAGATGACATCATGATAGAGAAAGCAGGAGGGAATACTTATGCGGAGGTGAAAGGGGTTTCATATAGTATCCTGATGGATAAGGAGAAAAAGAAGCGTTCCTTTCAGGACATAAATTTGTCTTACTATGATATAGCAAGACAAATAGTAGAGGAGTATGATAATGCCGGTCTTGTCTGGAACCTGGATAGGGATGAGAAAATAGGCAGGCCTGTTATCCAGTATCAGGAAACAGATTGGGAGTTGCTGATGCGTCTTTCCAGCCATTTGCATGGAGGGATATTCGCGGACGAAAGCCAGGGGTGTCTGAAACTTTATGCCGGAGTGAAGGAAAATGGGGCGGAAGAAGAAATTGACGATTATGTATGGGAATATGGCTTTAGTCACTTGCGCAATGACATTTACTATTTGCTTAAGAGAAGGGAAAACAGGCGAATAGGGGATGGGGTTATCATAGATAGCAAAAAATATATCATTATGAGTAAAGAAGTAACCCTGGAAAAGGGCGAATTGATGTTTTGCTATAAGGCAGGAACAAAGGCATCTGCCGAAAAGGATATCAGCTATAACGAAAGGTTCAGGGGGCTGCAACTGGAAGGGACGGTGGAAAAGGCGGAAGGGGAAAGCGTATGCGTCCAGCTGGATATAGACGGCAGCAGAAGCCAGGTGCTGTACCCATATCCATGGATGCCCAATACGGGGAATATTTTTTACTGTATGCCGGAACCGGGAACAAAGGTGTATCTCCGTTTCACAGGGAAAGATGAAAGGGAGGCTGTGGTGATAGATTCCATCCGTACGAACGGCGGGAAATGCGGCGGTTATGCGGACCCTCAGAACAGGGTATTCGAAACTGCAGAGAAAAAGATGATGAAATTATTTTCTGGTGAACTGGCCTTTTGCGGAAATAAATCGGGAGGTATGCCCGAAATTTCATTAAAAGACACGGTGGGGGCGGAATTAAAATCTCAGGGAACGTTGGTGATGGAAGCGCGGGGGAATATCAGCTTATCGGCCAGTGAACTGCAATGCGGCACTCCGGTTGGAATTATTCAATGTGCATCGGGGTCAAATATGGAAATCCATCAGGATTTTAACCTATACAGTCCGGCTGGGCTGAATAGCATACATGTTGAAACGGATGTGAAGGAAGATGAGGAACAGAAAGGGCGGAGGGGGATTTATACCCCATGTTGGGAAGGGGCATATACGGCTATCGGTGCTATAGCATCCTTTGGAAAGGAGATAGGGGAAACAACATCCCTGGAAATGGCAAGTGCAGCAGGGATTCCGTCAGTGGGCGGAGGGAAGGCTGTCTCTGCTATGGCAGAAGCAGTGAATGGGATACCGGCCGAAAATATACGGTATAGTAAGGCGTTGAGAACTGTCAAGGTGGATGTATTGAACGGGGGATATCCATTGCCCAAGCGGAAATAATGGTGAATTGCAGCAATGCGGTACTGGGAAAATAAAAGGCGAAGATGGGATTTAGAAAGGGGCAAGGCATGAACAGGATTGCGGATATGAAGGAAGCATCGGGCGAATTTTTGGCTAGGCTGTTGAAAAACAGGGTGACAGATGCAAGAGCCTGCTTTGACAGGGAAAAAAGGGCATTCATATATAAATTTCGGAATGAAATAGAAACTCTTATGGGGGAGAAGAAGGAAGGGGAGAATAATCTGGTGATTTCTGTTTTATACAGCAGCCTGGTAACGGGCAGCAATGTTTATCGGATTTCATGGTATGATGAAAATATTTATCTGGAAGGCAGCCCGGCAAGTATTTATTACTCCCCGGAATTCCTATTCAGGAATCTGGAAGAGGATGTGGAGAAAATCAGGAATCATCTGCGCAAAAGTTATATCAGGCTGATGGAATATGAGGTGGAGGAAGTCAGGCGGGATTATGTGGGTAAACTCTACCATGAAGGACGGCCTTTTTTTGCAGAAATGATAAACGGCATAGGATATGGCAATATTAACGTATGGTTTGGTGAATATATGAACTATGTTGATTTCATAGGAAAGGTATAAGAAAATGAAATATTTTATTTTAGAGCAAGGAAAAGGGTATGACAGAAATCCCTCCCTGAAAGGGTGGCACGGAAAGATTGACTGGCACAGCCTAAAGAGGGATGGACAGGCTGTGGGAAAGCGTTTTATGTTCCAGGTATCTGCAACGGAGCATACATTTTATCCGGATATTATGATGCATCCTGTTTTTATGGTGAGTGAGGCAGTAAGGGATATTATTGCAATATATGCGAACCGGGTGATATTCAGTGAGGTATTCCTTTTGGATTCGGAAAGGGATGAGGGGCATATATATTACATCCCGTATCTGCCGGTTGTAGATTGCCTGCACGATAAGGAAGGGGGTATGAAAGGCCGGAATAGACAGTATGTGGTGGATGAAAGTAAAATGTGGAATCGCAATATTGTGGAAACGGAGACAGGAGGCAGCCAGTGTATCGTAGTAAGCCTGGATTTTGCGGAATCAATTCTACGGAAAGGGATTACGGGGATTGGATTGAAAGAAACGGAGTAAAAAATGAACCAAAAAGAACAAATAGAAAATCAGCAGCATAAAAATCTGTCATCAATACTGGAATACCCCTTTGACTTTCAGCGTTACATAGAGGAGCAGCTGCGTGAAATCGATGATTTGGATGAGCGCAGGTTTATGAAGAGAATCATGGTGGAAGGGCTGGGCAGTATGATACGACAGACGGAAAGGAAGTATCAGGAGTTGGAGAACCGAATTTACCGGGAAACCGCCGTACCGGCCAGCGCCTATGGGATTGTCTTTACCATAATAAAGAAGGAACATTATGACCCTGCCAATGACACGCTGTATCCTGTCTGCCCTATGGATTTCAATCCCAAAGTCTGCGGGGAGGAACTTTCCACAGAGGAATATCAATACATCGGAACTGTTTTTCTACAGGCAGACCGCCAGACATGCCGGGAATTTGAAGCCCGGGGAACATATGCCGGTGTGATGCTTGTGGAAGGGGAAGAAGCTCCTGCTACTATCCATATCCGTAAGGCGGAGAGATACCGCCATGGGGTAACAGACCTTTACCGGATGTTCCTGGACAACCATATCCGGTGGGAAACGGTAAATACCGGTTATCTGGATAAATTTTATGATATATTCGTGTCGAGGAAAGGGATGCCCGAGGGGGCATTTCCGGGGGATATCAAGATATGCTTCGGCGAATATGGGGAAATGGTGCAAAAGGATATGATGCCGCTGTGGAATATAGAAAGGCTGTCTTTTTCCGGCAGAAGCTTTATGATGCCATGTACCGATGGTATTTCCTACGAACATGAATTACTGTTGGAAAATACGGGATATGAGGATGGATACCTGGTGCGGATGAACGATGACATTTTGGGGATACGCCATGAAGAAGGGAAAATTATTATCAAATCCTTAAAGGAAACCTATGGAAGTTGGGAGGCGGTACGGATTATTCAAAAGAAAGCTGTCCGCTCCCTGGATTATAATGCACCATTCCTGTCGAACAGGAAAAAGGATTCTTTTGTCAGGGGGTATGCAGGACAGTTCCCAGGGATGCTGCTGACGGAAGCGGAATTGTATCGAAAAATTGAGGAGTTGGATATTGCGGACTACATAGAAATCAAAGGCTACAGGATTGAGGAAAGCGGCAAGGGGTTCCCCAAAGAAGAAGGTATGGACTGGTTTGCCGGAAACAGCCTGTTTCCGATGGAAGGGCGCAGGATATTGCTCCTTAATTTTGCAGAAAAGGAAAAGGGGAATTATCTGAATGACAGTATGGTATGCTTTGCCGTTTCGCATCTTCAGGCGCAAATCGGCGAATACCGATGTATAGGAGTCTTAATATGAATTATGCATGGGAAGCGGCGTTGATGGCCGATAGGATGGGGATACCGAGGGAAAAGGTCAGGTATATACCGGCAGGTGATGGAAGCCCGTATACGGAAGTTGTACAGGAGGATATCAATGGAATACCTTTTGGGGAGACGGGTGTGGGGATTAATCCGTTATATCGGTTCGGTATGATATTTGCGGATATATGTTCCTTAAACCATATGGAATTCGAACAGGGCAGGGAGATGCTTTTCCGGGCCTTTCTCCAGTATATGGTACAGCTGGACCTCCGCCAGGGGATGGACAGGCAGGAGTATGCCGCCCGTTTCCTGCTGCAGGATATTTTGCAGGGGATGTATGGGAAGGATGCCGCAGAGACGGTAGGGCTTTTTGAAAAAAATAAATTAAGAGGACTCCTGCATATGATTCTGGGGGTATATGAATGCGGCAGCTGTACGGAACTGTTCCGGCGTGCAATGAGATATTTATACCCTGACTCGATTGTCTATGAAAGCAATGACCAGGCCGGGCAGATACTGGTTTATGTGGGGGTGGGGGAGACAGAGGAAGAAGCAGGGAAAATAAGGTTTCTGGCTGCCGTATTCCTGCCGCTTGCCTGTAGCGTCCGCCTTTTCTGGGAGCATCATTTTGGGGTTTTGGACGTGGATGAGACTATGACAGTGGGGCATATGGTACTATTTTAGCTTATGGCGGTGGAACATATGATACTGTTTTGGCTTAAGGGAGGAAAAACAGATGAACAGATACGGATACACATTGAAGAAGGCAGAAGAAAAAGAAACGCCGCAAAGGTATTACCATAAAGCGGATTTGCAGGCGATGACAACGTATCAGCTGAAGGAAATATGCAGGGAAGAAAAGCTGATTCAGGGCGTGGTGAACCCTTTGGATAAAGAGGAACTGCTTCATGTGATTTTGAAATATCGGGGAATGGCGGAATCATTGCTGATAAAGTCATACAATGAGGGAGGAATGCAGGCATTAGAGAAAGCCTTGAAAAAGTGCAGATTGGATGAAAAGCCTTATACGGACTGGGGATGGGGCTCTAAAGTGGTTGTCTGGGAAGGGATTGCAGCGAGATTTTATGATCAGATGACGATTCCTTATGAAAAGCGGCTGGCCGGAACAAATGCCCTGGTGGTGAGCGGGGATGGAACGGTATGTACCATATTGAATGCGGAAGCCCGGGGAAAACGGGAGGATGTACTTTACCTGACGAAGGAAGCCGGTATCCTGTGCAGACAGCCGGATATAAAGAACTTTTGCCTGTATTGTATGGGCAGGCGGGAGTCGGAGGCAATATATGGGGTTTACTATGGGCTGCGGCAAACGCTTCCGGAGCACATGGAGGTGTACAGAATCCCGCTGCTTGATTTTGAAGTAAGGCAGCCGGCAGCGTTGCCGCTTCCGCTGGCTATAGATTTTGGAACGAGCAGCACTACAGCAGGGGTATATCTGGACGGCCTTTATTTCCAGGCCGCAGGTATACGTGATGGGGAACTGGGGCTGAAAAAGGATAAAATAAACCATGCGGTATTTTATGATGCTTCCGCCGATTGGGAAGAATCCCCCCTGCTGCCCAGCATGGCCTGCGTTACGGCTATAGAGCAGGGAGATATAAAATTTTCCTTTGGGTATGATGCCGTAAAGATGGTCAATGAAAGCAGTACAGGAGAAGGGTTCAGCATTTTTTATGATATGAAAAGGTGGGTGGCAGATTATGAAAAGGAAGAGGAGGTTACGGACAGACAGGGGCGGAGAGGGTTTATAAAAAGGAAGGATATCCTGAAGGCATACTTCCTGTTTGTCCTTGAAGAGGCAGCAAACCGCTTTAAATGCAAAATAGGGGAAGTGCATGCATCCTGCCCGGTAAAACAAAAAGCACGTTTCGGAAAGATGTTTTCCGAAATTCTGCCCGGGTACGATGTGGAACTGCAGGATATGGTGGATGAGGGGGCGGCCGTCCTTTATGGCACTATCCGTGATATGATAAACCGGAACAGTGTAATATATGGGGAAGAATACAGGGCTCTGGTGATTGACTGCGGAGGCGGCACAACGGACATGTGTTCCTGCCGCTTCCGTATCTGGGATGAGAGGGTTTCCTACCGTATTTCTATTGAGACATCCTATGAAAACGGGGATGCAGACTTTGGAGGGAACAATCTGACCTATCGTATCATGCAGCTGTTGAAGGTATTGACGGTAAAAAGCTTAAGGGGAAAAAAGGGGGATGACGCGGGAAAGATATTGGGGGATTTGGACAATGATATTTACCGCGCTGTGGATGAATGCGGAACCGAAGGGATATACCTCAATTTAACGGAGCAGTACCGGATGGCGGAGGATTTTCTGCCCACCCACTTTAAGGAGTATGAATATCTGGGGAGGGAAGACTATGAGAAGGCAAGGAATAACTTTTACTTCTTATTCCGGGTAGCGGAAAAAGTGAAAAAGGTATTTTTTGATAATACGGAAACGATAAGGGTGGTACTTTCTTCGCATCCTGTAGAGGAAAGCGCCACTGTATGGATTCCTGTGGACAAGTGGAAAATTGCGGTGAGGCAAAACGGGCATCTGGAGGTATTAAAGGAGTTTTCGCCTGTCTATTTTACGGCCAAGGAACTGGAGATTCTTTTGAAAGCGGACATTTATGCCATTGTCCGGCGCTTTCTTGAGGAAATGTATGAAAATGGGCAGACGGAAAAGTATTCTCTGATTAAGCTGACAGGGCAATCCTGTAAAATCGGGCTGTTCCGCGATGCCCTGAAAGAATTTGTACCCGGTAAAGCCATACGGTTTGTAGGAAAGGAAAGAAACAGGGGAGCGGTTGGAACAGAACCAGTGGGCTTGTCTGAACCTCTGCGAAACAGGCCGTCGGAATTCGGGCTGAAAATGGCATGTGTGGACGGCATATTGGAATATTTGAGGGATAAGAAATATGGCCTTGCGGATATTGATATTTGTATGAAGGAATCAGCGCTTCCCTATACGGTAACGGCCTATACTCACAGCGGTGAGGAGGTAACGCTGATAGACGGTTTTAAAAGGGAGAAGGTATGTGGGATGATTTCAAGAAATATGGAGGAACTTCTGCTACGGATTTATCTTAAGGATGCGGAGGGGAATGTGAGGCATGAGTATGTTTGCCAGACGCCATTAGACAGTTTTAATGAAACTACATATGAGGAGTTGGAAGCCAGGCACGGAGGGAAAATCCGGCAGGCGGATACGGATGATATTACGGAGCGGGAGGTGAAATTCTTTGTGTGGGCAGAAACGCCGGAATGGGAATTCTGTGTTTTGCCGGTTTGCAGAAGAAAAGGGAGGTTGGCCGTAGGGAAGGAAGAACGATTTCCGTTTGAGAATGATGCATGGGTGCGGAATTATTTTGATGGTACGTGGTAGGTTATGGGAACATGGAACGGAAACAGCATAAATTGGGTATGGGAAAATAGTAGAAAGGAATGGAAGTTGTATGCAGAATTTATATCCGCTTTTTGTAGGAGACCGTATATTGAAGAAAGAAATGCTTTGGGCTGTCAGAGACCGCTCTTTTATGCATCTGGATTTGGAATACCGGGAATATGGGGATGGAATTTTAAAAGGGTGCGGTGTCAGGGTGGAGAATGGACGGATTATTGTGGAGCCCGGTATGATAAAATACGGGGGTTTTATATATCTTATGCCGGAATCGGAAAGTGTGGAGTATGGACCGTCAAAACAACAGACCATATTGAAAATGCGCCTGGGGAAGGACAGTTCCTCTGTGGATTATACATGTTACTGCATGGAACTGGCTCTGGAAAATGAGGATACTTTGGAGGTTGGCGAGTTTGAAGTCTGCCGGTATAAGCTGCAAAGAGGTGCTGTGCTCAGGGCGGAGCATGAAAACTTCGAAGATATGGAAACAGAGTATGATACGCTGAATTATATTCATGCTTCATGGGGAGGGCTGCGGGGAAAGGCAATGGCTCCGATGGTGACCAGGCGGTTTGCCATGGAAATATTGGAGACAGAAGGCTGCAAAGCGGAGGATATCATGTTTGCTTATTTTTGCTTATCTCAGCCGGGAACAGTGCCGATGGATATTTTGACAGATTATCTTGACAGGAAGAATGGGAAAGGGAAGTGGGATATAGCCAGCAACCAGATAGTGTTTGGAGGGATGCGCACTGCTCTGAAAGGTATAAAAGGGGTTGGAACCGGGCGATGCGGGGAAAGCGGCGGGCGCAGGAGGATAATTGTGGATTGATGGTAATTATTCAGCCATAACATGCAGATAATGCGGTTATCGGCTCTCTTCTTTTCTGTATCTTTGATATTCCTCAATTGGATAAACCGCTTACGTTCTCAATCCATTAAGGAATGTTACGCGATAGAGTTCATTTCTCGCTTTTTGCATGATGCTTACCTGCTATTCACCGGGGAATAGCAGGCAAAGAATTCATAAGGAAATGGAGTGGATAAAAGGCAACATAACCTATATATGGATTATATGGATGGGCTGTTGAAGGGCTGTGCCATAAAGGCGCAAAGCGGCATGCTAACCATCGGGAAAGGCATGCTGAAATTCCATGGCCTCATATACTTGATGCAGGAGGAAGAAAGGGTGCCTTACAGGCCGGCAGACGGATGGCAGTCCTTGAAAGCGGAGTTTACGGAGGATGAAAGCAGCCTGGACGATAAGGTATAGCAGGGCCGTTTTTATCTGCGGGAGGGCTCCGTTTTGCGCGACAGCTATAAGGACTTTGCAGATATGGCAACGGAATATGATATGCTGTATCTATGCAATGCTGCCGTAGCCGGGATAGGGGAGGGGAGATTCCATCCGGGGATACTAAAGCAGTTTGCTAAGGAACTGTGGGTGCAGAAGGGGAAGGAAGGAGCGGACATTGCCTTATGCTATGAAATATGGAACAGTAAATTCTACATGCCCAATAGTATGCTGCTCCTCTTATTGGACTATCCGTCCAATGAAAATTTTAGAAAAATGAAATATAATATTCCTAAGATAGATTGTGTGCCAAATTATAAATAGCCGGCCGGCTGGAAAGGGGCAGAGTGGATGCCTTTCCCCTTGCAGAAAGGGGGAATATGAATAATAGGACTATTTAAGCGGCAAAAGGCGGTGAATATAAGAAGGCATACAGGCCGGATATCAACAGCGATGCCTGGATACGGCGGGCGGGAAGTGACGGACTAATTTTCTGGTGAAAATCAATGATATATGGTACAATGTTGAAACAGAGAAGCATTGTTTCAACTTTTGATTCCATTTGTGCAGAAGTGCACAAAAATATGGTATAATAATAGAGAATGGAGACGCAAAAGATGAAAGAAATGGAAAAACAAATAGACATGAATGCCAGATGGGAAAACCTTGGCATTTCCAATGATTTTCTGTTTGGGAAGGTGATGCAGATTTTATATAAATTCATATAAGTCTATATATCTTGATAAAACCGCATAGTATAAGGCTTTGAACATTATTAAGACAAATAAATCTCTATATAATTCCATGTATTTCAATGGAAAATTGGTGTAGAAATGGTGTAGCAATGGAGTAACAGCAAAAAGAGTTTGGTGCGAATAGGAATACCCATAAATGAATATTAGGATATTAACATAAGTCCTTTATCAATTGTAGAAGTATGATTGAGAGAGGGCTTATTTTAGTGCCTTAATATATCGCAACAGTAAAAACAAAAGCAGGAGGTAAGAAATGAAGATAATCAACTTTGATGAGGCAAAGGCAAGGAGACAATCAAAAGGTAAGGCTATAAAACATTTGGTGGAAACGGATAAGGGTGTGTTGGAACTGCAAAGGCAATACCGGGAGATGGTTCGATTTTTTGAACAATGGTATGATGAGCATGTAGTCGGGAAGGATGAGGATGGGGCATGGATATATAAATGAAGGTTTAAGAAATACTGTTTGGCGCAAGCCTTGTATGCCTTATGAGAAATATAAGCATATGGGGTTTATTTTGATGCCTTAATTCATAATATGGAATTCCTGCACAATCAATCAAAAAACGCCTGTATGAGCCTCACAGAGCGTCAGGAGGGCATTATATTACCAATAGTTACACAATTAATTGAAAAGCTCATTTCATTGGCAAATGGCAGAAAGGAGAAATAAAATTAATGGCAAGAATAAGAGGATTGACAGCTAATCAAATCGCAAAACGTATATATAACAGGGAAGATAATGTTTACGACAAGAAAGTAATTACAAAGAAGTTGATTACAAGTGTTCTGCTTATGTATATGGACGAATGCCGGAAAGCATTAGCCGAAGGAGAAAGAATAGAAATATCAAAGGTTGGTTCCATCATACCAGAAGTAAAAGTTCATGAAGGAAACTTTAATCTTCCCATGTGTAATAAAGACGGCGGTAATCCACCATATACAAAACTAAAGATAACCCGGAACAATCTTTTAAGTGAGACTATGAACAGGAATTTACTAAAAAACATTGAAAACGGTATCTATGGATTAGAAAAATTACCATTCAGCAAACAGCAGATGGATATTTTAAAGCAAAGCGGATACATATCGCAAGATGCAGAAATTGATTGTGTGAAAGAGAGGGATTAAAATATTGTAAATGTATGGAGTAGTAACAAAATATTACAGAGATAAAGGATATGGATATATCCAAGATGATTTAGATGGTACAATTTATTTTCTTCATAAGAAAAATTTGAATGATGAATATGTTGAAGAAGGTTATCGAGTATATTTTAAAAGTTTTAAAACAAATAGAAAAAGGTATAATGCAGCAATTCTATTTGTAATTGAAGCATATGGAAAGGAAAGAAAAAATGGCAAAACACATAAGTAATATGGATGATTTAGCAAAGGCATTACAGCCTACAATGTTAAATATGGTAAATAAATTAGCAGATAATGTATATGAAACATTGAATTATTTCATATTGGACTATTATCAGGGATGGAAGTCGGAATATTACAGAAGGACAGAAGATTTCTTGCGATCAGCAGTAAAAGTTGATGCAGAGCCATACAGAGGCGGTGTAAGAGCTAGTGTATACATTGATTATGAGAGCATGAATAACTATGTAGATGCAACTGGTTTTGAAGTGGTAACTTTCGCAAATACAGGTACACACGGAGGATTATCTGTTAATCATAAACCCCATGTATGGGATGATACTATGGACGAGACTGTAAACAATGGGGAACTTTTGAAACTGGCGGTTGATTATCTGAAAAGTAAAGGATTTTCGGTAAGAGTATAAGAAAGAGAGGATGATACATAGATGAATAGAGTGCCGCATTGCGCCGAATGTCAATTTGTGAAAATGTATGATATTACATATAAGAATTATTATTGTGACAATGAAGACAGGACAAATGAAATGGGTAAATTAGGTGTGGATCATCCACCAAAGACAAGCCCTAAATGGTGTCCGCTAAGAGAAGAATAGTAATACATAAATGATTCAAAAAATAAAACAATTTACGGAGGAACATAACAGTATGGAGAGTATCAGGGTTATTACACACAAAAACAATTATTTCAAACATGCAGATATTGTTAAAGTTACAACAGTAGATAATGATGCTTATATCGGACAGATTATGCCAGGAGAGGAAGATGATAGCCATATGCCTTTTTGGGAAGATAATATTGCAGATATAGAAAAGGCAAATGATAAGGAAGTATTTATATATGCTTTTAATCTTGGACACAAATATGAAAATGTAATACTGTAAAAGCGAAATTCAAGAAATTCTAATAACTGTCAACCGTTTCACTGTGCAAGTCTGCACAATGAGATTCCAATAAATAATGATTAAAAACTAAATATGCGAAAATATAAATTATGAGTAAAAGACCGCGCTGTTTTGGTGTGGTCTTTTTGTGATGCAAAAAATTAAAATTTAACATTTTCAGTCTGATAGTGTAACAAGATACAAAAGTCAAATAATGAATTTTTGTTAAGTTTTTGAAAAGGAAATATGTAGAAGTGTATAGGGGTGTTGAAGTTCAAAATACCTTAGAAAATCGTTCTTCAGATGGAGAAGTATAGATTATGTGGGTAACGAAGTGAGATGTCACATAAAAAGAGAGAAATTAAAGAGAGGAGCGTAAAAGTAGAAGTGGTATTTAGTGGCAATGAATCAATTGTTAGATGAAAAAAGCAGATGAGAAAAAACAATTACAAACAGTAAACCGAACCTTATCCCCGTTAGGGGTAAGAATGTATCTCTTTTAGTAAATAGTATCTCCTTTAGTAGTAGTATCGAAATGGGCAAATTGATGCCCACTTGTCCTAGGAGAAAATAGGAAAAAGGGCAAATGATTGCCTAAAACGAAACTTAGGCTAATTTTATTTTATGAAAGGAAATTAATTTATGTATAACAAAAATATTAAGCCAATTTATAACTATGATTTGCAGGAATGCAATTTGTTATTTAAGAAGGGCATTCATCCTAT
>Ga0137297_11549_pt1 | contig 12948 bp, 7 predicted proteins | sample RamsorincwithD2O_FD_97191 | JGI IMG/M metagenome (GOLD analysis project Ga0137297, IMG submission 97191) | Mouse cecal microbial communities from Vienna, Austria - Mucin amended with D2O | ecosystem: Host-associated > Mammals > Digestive system > Large intestine > Cecum | place: Austria: Vienna... | reverse complement strand
CATAGAAGATATTTGGCCCGATTATCCCAGTAAAGAGGACTTTTTCTTCAACGAGGAGGAATATTGATACGCTTTAAAAGAAAAAACTTACCGGTATGTCTGGTAATATTTTGAAACATAGGAAGAAGTAATTCCAAAACCGATAACTATGGTTGAAGAATTACTTCTTTTTTTTTAATACCCCCCTATAATAATGATGGATGTACAAGAAGCAACAACACGCCGGTTACCGGATTTGAAGGAAAGGCATCTGCCTGAAAACTGCCGCGAAACCGTAAACACGATTTTGAAGGAGACTTACGGCTACGAACAGTTTCGTAATCTTGAGATTTACGATAACTTGTTCAAAGGAAAAGAGAAACTCTGCATTTCGCAGGGACAGCTGATAGAGAACGTCATACTGGAGGCTGAGAAAGCCTGGAAAGGTGAAGCGCAGGTAGATAATATTTTGTTGACCGCTCCTACCGGTTCCGGAAAATCCTTGTTGTTCCAGCTTCCTGCCATCTATCTGGGGAAGGAGTATAATCTGCTTACAATCGTAGTCTCTCCTTTGAAGGCGTTGATTGTAGACCAGGTGGAAAGTCTGCAAGAGCTGGGGTATACGCGCGTGGCATACGCCTCGTCCGATTTGTCGCCGGAACAGAAAAAGGAGGTTTACCGGCAGGTGCGCGAGGGCGAGATTGATTTGTTCTATCTCTCGCCGGAATTGCTTCTTTCTTACGACATCAAGCATTTTGTAGGCGAACGTCGCATCGGTCTGGTGGTGGTCGACGAGGCGCATACGGTAACAACATGGGGCAAGGAGTTCCGCGTGGACTATTGGTTCCTGGGGCGCTACCTGACTGCTTTGAAACAGACGCTCGGCTATGGTTTTCCGTTGTTTGCGTTGACGGCCACGGCGGTCTGGAATCCGAAAGGGGGCAACGACATGATATTCGAGACCATCCGTTCCCTGCAGATGGAGCCTTGCGTGCTTTATGTGGGTACGGTGAAGCGTCGGAATATAGGCTTTGACATCCGTCAGATGGAGATAGAAGCCGGAGAGACATACGACAAGGCAAAGCAACGCGTGATTGCCGCGCGTATCGAAGATTTCCTGGACGGCCATAAGTCATTGCTCTATTATCCTTTTGCCGGTGGCATTGACATGCGGCTGAAGACGTGGGTGAAGCCTGCGGACTGGCGTCTGGTGGCTTCCTATTATGGCAAGAAGGAGAAGGAACAGAAAGCTGCCATTGTGCAGGAGTTCAAGGAAGGAACCAAGAAACTGATTGTGGCCACCAAAGCCTTTGGCATGGGAGTGGACATCAGTGACATAGACCGCGTGTACCATGTAGCGCCATCCAGTACGTTTGTCGACTATATCCAGGAGATAGGGCGTGCCGCGCGTGATGCGGAGATACGCGGCATTGCCGCTACCGACTACCATGAACGTGACTTCTATTATATGAAGCGTCTGCATCAGACGGGGAACATCGCCCAGGAGCAGTTGGTGCTTATCCTGAGAAAGCTCATGGAGGTGTATCGCATGAAAGGGGAGAAGCCGGAAATGATGGTGTCGTTGTCCGATTTCGAGTTTGTGGTGAAGCTGCCGCGTACAAGGAACAAGCTGGAATATGAAGCGGAGCTGGGACAGCTCATCAAGACCGCCTTGCTTTGGCTGGAAGACGACTTGATGCAGCGTCATGGAAAGCATCTGCTTGAAATCAGCCCCAAGAATCTGTTGACCGAAGGATATGTCCAGGACAAGACTGGTGATGTCTTTGCCCGTGAATTCCGGGGCTATCTGACAAAGGTAGAAGGGGAGGACGGGGTTTACGTCGCACGTCTGGAAGCACTTTGGGAAGAGCGTTTCCCGGAGCTTGGCTACAAGGAATTCAAGCAGAAACTGAATAATGGAACGTTGTGGGAAGGTGCCCGTGCCGTGTCCGTAGGCAAGCATGAGGTACTGTTGAAGGAAGATGCCGCTGTCATCCGTGAGCGGATGGATGCCTTGTTCAAGAGCCTGACGGCGATGCTGAAAACAGCATTGATAAAGTCGAAAGGACGTTTTGATGAAGAAGAGCTGCGGGCTGTCTTTGCCGAGCACGGCATGGACGTGCGCTCTGCCAAGCGCTTTATCGGTTCCCTGCTCGAGAGCCGCACGGAGGAAGGCCGTAGCGTAAGCTACATCAGCAGCGTGAAAAAGAAGGATTCCAATGAACTTTCCTTTACCGTGACCAAAGGCTTTGATTTGCTTCTGTCGCGCTATCAGAAACTGTTCGGCCAACGTATAGTGGGCAATAAAGGAAAACGTCTGCTGTTTTATTGCACGCCTTTCTCCGATTTGAACATGCTCCTTAATCTGCTTTCCATGCTCGACTGCCTATCGTTCAGCGTGGAGGGCGGCGGCACGCCTTGCGTATTCGTCCGTTTCAATGACCCCGGAATCCTGCAGGAGTTTGCGTTTCGTGGCGATTACCGCAACCTGATTCTGGACACCAACGAGCAGATATTCCAGGAGCAGATAGACTTGTTCTCCTTTTTCTTCGGGACGGATAAGTTGACCGATGAACAGCGCTGGGACTTTATAGAAGATTATTTTACGGGAATGGGAGTGGACAGCTTGAAAAAGAAATTTACGTCCTTATGGTAGTAAACCCCAATAGACGTGTCATCTCGCCGCCAATCGTCCTGATTGGCGGCGCTTTTGTGTCATGGCCGGCGTCACGGAATTTGACGGCAACTATATCCAAATGTTTTTAGTAGTTATTGTTCTGTTTTCTGGTACGCCAGCCGTTCGTCTCCATTGGCCAGAAAGATGATACCGCAATATTGAAATCCGTGTTTCTTCAGTATATGCTGAAGGATATGATTGTCGCGATGGGTATCTGCACGCAGATTGGGAAGCTGCGCGTAGCACCATTGCAGGCAGGCATTGGCCACTCCCTTGCTGTGTTCTGTGCTTGCCAGCCGGTGGATGACACCGTATGGAAGCGTGTCTTCCAGCCATTCGCCTTCGTAGATATGCGAATATGTGGGGTCGTTTCCGCGGATGAAGGCAAAAGTTCCGATGATTTCTCCGTTGTCGTCAATGCACACGTAGCTGTTGCCTTGTTCGATGTCGGTCGCGACGAGTTTGCGGGAGGGATAGTTGCCCGTCCATTGTTTCATGTTCCCGTCTTTTCGCATGATGCGCTTTGCTTGCTCGAAGATGTCCATCAGGAGTTCTGTTTCCGCAGGTCGCGTCTTTCTGATTTCTATCATAAGCTCTTCACGTTCGGGGTGTTATTCCATTATTTTCACCCGGTTTGTCTTCTCCAGCAGGAAGCGGCTCCGGTTCCAGTGGAAAGGCTTGTATTCGTTGTTCTTTTTGAGGATGTTGTGCCGGAATGTCAGTCCGTCCACCGATTTGGCATAGAGGATGGGGGCGTCGAAGGTGTCGAATTCATTCTCTTCGATAAGGATGCTGCCTTCCTTGCCTCCGTGGAAGTATTGCCGCTGTCCCTCCAAATCGGGTATTTCGGGATAGATGGAGATGATGGCGTTGGTGAACTGGAACTGGCTGGTCAGCGCATTGACGAAGCGGTTCTTGCGGATGACGACGTTGCGGCAGGCTCCTGTCTCGTACCATCCGTTGCAATCGCCGCACAGGAGGATGGCTGTTCCCGAAGTATGGTCGAACAGATTGTTTTCTACGATTACCCTTTGCGGAGTACTGAACAAGGCACCCCGTGCCCGGTTGTTGCGGATGATGTTTCCTTTGAATTCCACTTCGGGTGTCCAGGTGAGGTTTTCGATGCCGTAGCCTTCTTGTTCGCAGATTTGCGGGTCGATGGGGTCGCGGAAAGTAATCCTGAACTCGCGTACTCCCGCCGTTTCCTGCCTGTCTGTGGGAGAAATGCCGGTTATCCGGTTGGTTTTCCCTATTATGTCCATGGTGGCGGAACGGATAAACTGGATGCTGTCGCCCGGTTCTCCCCATTCAAATCCCCACGACTGGTCGTGCATGTATCGTCCGACGAGGGTATGGTCGTCAATCCGGTTTACCACCTTCAGGTAAGTGCCGTGCACGTTGATGGCATCGTCCATCATTCCTTCGTATAGGCCGTTGCAGGAGATGATTTTTCCTTTGCAGCCCGAGAAGTGGGTGGCATCGGCCTGGGTGGTGAAGTAGCGCGGGTCGTCCGCTCCTTTCAGGCAGACGCCGAAAGCATCGAGGGTGATGTTCTCGCACAGTTGGGCAAGCAGTCCCATGCCTTCGGCATAATGCACCTTTATATTCTCGAGCACGGTATTGAGGTTCCGGTGGAGAAAAATGCCGGGAGCGGGGCGGTGCCAGGTGCGCATGGCCACCACGGTGCCCGGTATGAGGCGGCTGTCTTTCCAGTGCGGGGCGGTGAGGGTGCCTGCCGGGGTGGCGGTCACTCCTTTGGTCTGCATGTAGAGGTCGCTGGTGTTGTAGACGATGTGGCGTTTTTCTTCTTCAAAGGCAATGCCCGAAGTGGGGCGTGTACGCCATCCCTCGCCGTAGGCCTCGAACAGCGAGTCCTTGGAGACGCGCCACTTCACCCACGGGGCGGGCATGAACGTGATGCCCTGCCCGGCGTTGTTCTCTGTCACCCGGATCTGGGTGATGTGCGGATTGGCAAAGTCGATACTGAAATTGCGCAGGGTGCAGTGGGCGGAGTGGAGCAGTGCCAATGGGAGCATCCGTCCGTGGAAGATGAGTTCGGCGCCGTTGCCTTCCAGCGTAAAGTGCCTGAAGCCTTCCAGTTCAATCCCCACTTTCTTGGGGTTGGTCTGGTCGTGATTGGAGATGTAGTAGGTGCGGGTAGCGGCACCTGCTTCATGGAAGAAATACTTTCCCTTGGCAAAGCGCAGTACGATGCTGTCTTCCGGACTGCATTCGGCCTTGATGCGGTTGACGACCCGTTGCAGTATGGGGCTGGCATTTTTCCGGCTGTCGGGTTTCAGCCCCATCCGGGCAAGGTCATAGATACGTTCGGCACTGTTCAGTCTGTTCGGGTAGCTCAGGCAGCTTGCCACGACGAGGAAGAGGCATGCTATTTTGTTCAATTTCATTTGTAGTGTATGTTTGGGTTAAGGATTATCGGATATTTTCGGTTTCTTCCGACAAGAGGCGCTGCACGGCTTTGGCTGTTTCCACGCAATCTCCTTCCTTGACGGAAGGGTAGGGGGCATGCTGCAAGGTCCAGGGTTCCTCCAGCGAATAATAGTCTATGTCGGCGGCGGGGTCGTGGTCGGGCAGGAGGTTCAGGCGGTCGAGCCAGGTTTTCCAGCGCAGGTAGTAGAAGTCTTTCAGCAGGCCGTTCCACTCTTTATGGGCATAGTCGTGCAGGCCTCCCCCGTCGGCAGCCTGGCGGTTGCCCCAGGTGGTGACTTGTACCCGGGCGTTCCACTCCAGCCAATCTTTTTCAGCCGGTGTGCCGCCCAGGCGGCGGGCTTGTCCTATCCAGCTGCCTACCTTGAATTCGGGACGGGTGGCAAGCAGGCGGTCTTGCAGCAGAAGTAGCTTGAGGAAACGGTCGGAAGCCTGTCGGAGCAGCGGTTTGTCTTCTGCTTCATAAGCTGCTTGGATAACTTTGTAAATCAGGCGTCCTTTTTCTGCTACAGCCTGGCGGGTGATGTCAATCAGGTCGTATTCAAAGTTGTTGTTTCCCTTAAACTCTTCGGCTTCTTCCAGCAGCAGGGCGGCGGCGCGAATCACGTCGTGCGGGCGGTAGTAGTCGGACATTTCCGACCACGAGGAAGCCTGATAAGCTTTCAGCGAAGGGCGGGTGCAGAAGATGGATTCGTGTGTGCCTTGCTGGGTAGAGCGCGGAGGGCAATTGTATATGGAGTTTCCCAGCAACACCCACGCCTCCCACAGCCGTGGCGTACACTTGCCGTAACGGGCGGATATATATCCCTTCAGCCACTCATCCTTGGAGAATGCGGACGACCGCCAGGGCAATTCGCAAAGCAGCTCGTACATGACGGGATTGTTCTCCGAGCCTTCCATCGTCATTCCCACACCTTTCAGGCTCTTCCCGAAGGGGCTTCCGGCAGCTTTGTAGTATCCGTCGATCACGTGTTGCATCTTTCCGTGCAGGCCCACGTTGCCGCCATAGTTCAGCAGCATGCAATAGAGCCATCGGTGTCCGTCGAATCCGTTCTTCCGGTACCAGGACGATTCGGGGTCGCCCCATTGCGGACGGCTTTCGGAGTAAAGGTCCAGCACCAGCATGTCTCCTTCCGGCAGGTTGCGTATCATTGCAGACCGCGGATTGGCACCCCATGCCTGAATCACCCAGGCGGCGTTCCGGCTGTTCTTTTTCATTGCCTGCCAGATGGCTTTTCCGGCGGCGTCCAGGTCCACTCCCGCCACGTTGCCGCCTTCGTGGAACGGGTCCATGCTGTAGAAGTCGGCTTTGCCGAACAGGCGGTTCATCTCTTTGTAATACAAGTCGGCTATCTCCTGGAAACGGGCGTCGGTGGGTTGCAGGAAGGCCGGGCGGTTGTAGCCGCACCACTTGCCCGGGTCGGCCACGTTCACTCCCAGTTTCTCCTTGGCATTGTGGGGAAGCATGCCCGAATATCCCGGCAATACGGGGTGGATGCCATACTCACGCATGCGTTTCAGGATTTTCTTTTGCAGTGCGATGCGGCCTTCATACCATGAGTCGGTGTTCGGTCCGCCCCATCCCTCCAGGTTGTTCATCAGCCACCAGGCCTGGAAGGCGGGACCCGCCACAAACTCGTTAACTTCTGCTTTGGAATATCCCAGCCTGAAAAGTACGTTGCGCCAGACGGCATCTGTGCCCACCAGGGCCAGCGACAGGTTGATGCCGTGCAGTGCCATCCAGTCGAGCTCTTGTTCCCAACGTGCCCAATCCCAAAAAGCCATGGTATAAGAGAAGGTACAATAGTTGAAGTCATAACGATAGGCGGAGGCCGTTTCGTGCCTTTCTCTGTGCAGCACGGGAGGCAGCGCATCCGGAAGCTTGGCAACCATGTTGTTCCACGACAGATGGATGCCTGCATGATACTTCAGGTACCAGTTCAGCCCTACGGCAATGCTGATTGGGTTGTTTCCGCGGATGACTACCTTTTCTCCCTGTTGGTCCAGTTCAAAGAAATCTTCGCCCGCGGTGGATTTCTGTTCTATGACGAACTTGCCCGAAGAGCCCGGCACCACTCTTTCCAGCAGACCCTGAACGGGCGACATGCCCGAAACGGCCGGGAGCAGGCAAAATAATAGTATATAGCATATATAAAATCGTTTTGTAATTGTTTGGCACTTGTTGCGGAGCCTGTTGAGAGGTTCTTTCCGTCCGTTTGTTTTTCTTTTCATAATAGATGTCGTTTAAGGGAGAAATGAATGCTTCGAGCGCAAAGATGGGAAAATTAATGGAAATACAGTGCATGCTTCCTATCTTTTTGCTGGTTATGAGCACGTTTTTTTTCGTTTAAAGGAGTCACGGGAGTATCGGCTTTAACTCCTGAGCCGACTTGTCGGCTGATAACTCCCTTTAACTTCTGAGCCCGAAGGGAGATAACTTCTTCTAACTCCTCTAAATGAACGAGCCGTGCGCTGCTGTCGAACAATTTTTTGTGGATATTGTTCCTTTAGGAGGATTTTGCATATATTTGTCCCATAATATTAAACACAATGAATTATGAAAAAGTTTTTTAGTGCTTTCGTGATAGCCGCGTGCTGTATGTTCATGGCTATGCCCGCACAGGCCCAACTGTTGAAGTGGGGTGTCAAAGGCGGTGTGAATATGACGAAGATTGACTGGGATGGCGGATATAAGGGAAACAAGGACAATTCCGCCGGTTTCTTCATCGGTCCGATGGCCGAATTGACCATCCCCATTGTAGGCCTGGGCATCGACGGTGCCTTGCTCTTCTCCCAGCGCGGCAAGGACGAAGTGAAGCAGACCGGTATGGAAGTACCCGTCAACCTGAAGTATACCATCGGGCTGGGTAGCCTGTTGGGAATCTATGTGGCTGCCGGTCCCGATTTCTTCTTCGATTTTAAGAAGAAAGACAACATCGACCGCAAGAAGTCGCAGGTGGCGCTTAACTTGGGTGCCGGTGTGAAGCTGCTGAAGCATCTCCAGCTCGGGGTCACCTATCAGCTCCCGATGGGCGACTCGTTTACGTGGACGGAGGCCGGTAAGGCTTTTGGTGCCAAGAACAAGACTTGGCAGGTTTCTGCGGCTTATCTCTTCTAAGAGAGAGTCTGTGATATGTATATGATACACCCGGTTGTTCCGCTATGAAACAGCCGGGTGTATTGTGTAAATAGCCTTACGTATTTCGGCCGGAGCCGTCTTTTTGCAAGTGAACGACTACGGTCGTTCGATTGAACAACCAGTGTCGTTCGATTGAACAACCGGTGTCGTTCGATTGAACAACCCGGGTCGGTCACTTATATGTGGAGTCTGCATGAGCACGCTAATGAATACATCAGCACCACTCTCTTTGCTTCCTTAGATGAAACAGCCCTGAGCATTAGGTGAAGAGGAAAGAAGTTTCACCGGAAGTGACTGTGGGATAGGGAGAAAGCTTGAAGGGTGAAGCTTGTGAGGAGGTGAAAACCTGTTTTTTGTATCTTAGGGAAGCTGAAAAAGAGAGGCCATCTCAACTTTTATGTTGAGATGGCCTCGCCTTATAAGTGTCCTTCCACTATTGTGGAAGGTACGTTGTCCGTCAATTAGGGTTTAACGTCTCTGATAACTTCGATTGTGAAGTTGAATGATGTTGTGCCCCAGTCGTGCTTGTAAGATACTGTCACTGTTACAGTCTTGGTATAAACAGTACCGGTCGGGTCAATGTTGCATACAAGTTCATTGTTTTCATTGATAGTCCAGCCTTCGGTGTTAGTCGTGAACTTCAGACCGGTAGATGTGTCTTTAGTTCTATACAGTCCTGCTGCATTGGCTGCTTCTGTCAATTGCTTGTTCTTGTAGCTGACAATAGTCTGATCGATATAATCTTTCAGTACCAGGTTTTTCCATGCAGTTGCAGCGAGTTCCTGGAACTTGATGACTGTACCCTTGGCCAAAGTAGGATCGTAATGCTTGCCCAAGTTTGCAGTATTCTTGAAGTCTTGCAGCGGGCTCTTCACTGTCCATGTGTCGGTTCTGTAGAAATTGTCTTTATGAACTTCAGTATCATAAATGTCAATCTTCAGTTCCTTAACCTTGGCTACGTCTACGCTCGGCTCAAACTTAACGGTGTAAGTGTTATTGTCAAATGTAAGCTGACGCTTGTTCATCAGTTCTTTCACATAAGCATTCTGCTTGTTGGCATCCAGATTATACTTGGCAACTGCGTCAGCCGGTTTGATAATGTACATATCAGAGAAGCTGTTAGATTCCAGAGTATATTTGGTCTTGTCAGCATTCCACTTACCGATGATGGTTTGTGCGCTGTATTCTTCTTTGACAGTAGCATCGAAGCTGCGAGTCACGGCAAGGTCATTGATAGTAGTGATGAAGTACTTGTTATCAATCCGGTTTTCTACGGCATACGGAGTGTAAATTCCATTGTGTTTAACATTTCCCCACATTAGATAGAACGTATTCTTCTCAACTTTAGTCTTAGGACCGATGAACAAGAACAATGAGTCGGTTGCATTGCCCTGAGCTTTCTTGAACCATACGAATGCTTCGTCTGGATTGACACGAACATCTACAGACCATGCATTGTCAGCAGGATAATTCTCAATGCTGTTGAATGCTTGTTCATATTTAACCAATTCTTTTGATTCATTGTACACAGCTTTGTACAGAGGCCAAACTATGTTAGAACTATAGTTAGTCAGAATGTCACGACCACCGATAGCAGTTTCGAATGCACGAACATCCAGTTTCACAATCTGGTTGCTTGTCTTATAGCCCAAATTGAATGTAGCATCGCCCAGCGGAGACAACTGGATAGTCTCAATGCTTTGTTCTACTTCAGGACGTACAGCTTGTACAAGTACATAGTTGTAAATAACCAAATCGTGTACATCCTTAACCTGAGACTTAACGGTAGTAGTAACCTTAACTACGGCATACTCATCGATAGCTGACGGCTGCAACTCTTCCTTAACGGCCAGGATACCTTCTTTGGCAACCTTTTCTGCATCAAAGATACCTTTCTTGATTACTTCGCCCCACATTTCCTTTTCTGCATTCTCATCAATCAATTCAAACTTCTGCTCAAATTGAATGCCTGCATCAGCAAGCAGTACACCGTTATTCAAATTCAAGGCTGCACTGATAGAATCGTTCAAATTATAAGTTGCTTTATAATCAAATCTACCAATACTATAAGCGCTTTGGCTGTTCTGGCTGAAATACTCCTGTATTTTATCTTCTGCATTTACGCGTACATTTTTTATTGTACTAGCAGAAGCATATTGAAACTTCACATTGAAGTAGTCTGATGCAGAAACATATTGTCCGTACATCTTGACATCCAAAGAAGTAGCATAGCTATTGTATGTTTCACCGATATTCAGCGATACATTTCCCCACTTGGTTATTTCTGTTTCCGTAGTCGGGTCAAACCATGTTATACTTCCCCATCCATTAGTATATTTATCCTGAGCATTCTTAAAGTTTACCGGAGTCATCTTCACCCAAATAACACCTTCTTGTTCTTTGTCGAAATCCCAATCCAAAACATTCAGCTGCGGTTGTTCGGCAGCTCTTGTCAGATAAGTATCAGAGAAGAAGAGTTCTGCATCGCTCTTTGAGAATTTAGAAGGATATACTTTGAAAGAAGCCTTTGCAGGAACTGCTGCAAACAAAGTATCCGTATCTGTTTCGTTTTGTAGATAATACAACTGGTAGGCTACAGCGTAGTCATTCTTGTCATCGGCAGCCTGCTTCCTGTATACGATAGTTTGCAAGCCGTTGAAAGCAGAACCTTCCATCAGCAAGGTATACGACTGGCCGTCGATTGTAACCTGCATAGTTCCATCCTTTTCATTGTAGATCATGGACGGAATATTCACATTGTATTTGAATGAAGTTCTATATTCGCCAATGCAGATATAGCCTTCTTCGTCTACCTTCACATAGTTGCCGACAACTTCTTCAACATCTACGTTAGTACCGTCCGCGCCTTTTGCCTTGATTTTCTGACCGGCATCGTTCAATACATACTCATAGGTTTCGCCTTCGTCCACACTGATCATCCAGTAGTTTTCGGCATCCACCTTGAACTTCGGAACGATTGTAGCCCCGGTTTCACCCTTCGGGCCTTGAATACCCTGAAGACCTTGGTCACCTTTCTCGCCTTGAGCACCCTGAGCGCCATTCTTGATAGTCAAGGTTTCGCCGCCGGCAAAAGTCAGCAAGTAACCTCCTTCCACAGGAGTGTAGCTTTCAATAAACTTCTTGCCATTGATTGCGGCAAGGATGTCATCAATCTGTTTTTTTGTTTGCATCGATTTGCTCTTGCAAGCCATTGATGTCATCATCATAGTCCTTACAAGAAACAAATGTTCCTGCCGAGCCTACCATCAAGGCACTGAACAGAATCACATTTAGAAACTTTTTGTTCATAATTGAAAAACTTTAAATTTATAAATTTAAAAAAATAAAAAGTGAATAATTTCCCATTTCGAATTCCTTTTTCGCACGCTTCTTCTGTTGCCAAAAATTCCGTTACTTCGCAGGTAATGAAATCCTGTTAATTTCATTAATAATCAGTCGACAAGGAGAGAACAGGCGGTTTTTGTCCTGAATGGTGAAAATCAGTCCGTTGGGAGATCGGAAAGAGGATTGGAAGTCGGGAAAAGTGACAGTGGGAAAGTGATGAAATGAGGCTTCCAAAAAATGAAAGCGCATGTTCTTTGGCTCAAGATATTGAATGACAGCCTGTTGACAGATTAGATGGGGGATCCTTAAGGGCAACACCTCCCCGTTCCTCAAACCACTGTTTGAAGATTTCGGAAAATGTGCGACAGATCTATTCTATCCTATCAAAAGAAGTAACGTCTTTTATACAGTACACGCTCCGCTTCTTACAAAAGAAATTACCCTCTGGTTGGCCTCGTCAATCTTCCTGTTGCTGAAAGGCTTCAGATAGGTTTCCGTCACCGTGATGGAGGAGTGTCCCATGGCTTCGGATATGATTCCGGGATGTATCTCGCAGTGGTAAGCCATTGTGGCCCAGGTGTGTCTGGCCGCATATGTAGTGAGTGCCGACTGCATTCCCAGGCATTTCCTGAGTACTGCCAGACGCTGGTTGAATGCCCTTAGTGCCGACTGGTATTCCCGGTATGCCGCTTCCGTACCTTCCTCGCTCTGCAGGATGGGGAACAGATAGGGGGAGTCGGGGTCTCTGTCCGCCAGCATCCTTACCATCTGCATGGCTTCTGGTGTGAGTGACACGGTCAGCGCCCGTCCCGTCTTCCTGCGCCTATAAGAGAGGGTGTTTCCCTGCAAGTCCCTCTTGTGCAAATAGGCCAGGTCCACAAAGGGTATTCCCCTGAGCATGAACATGAGTACGAAGAAAATCCTTGTTTTCTGCCGTGTGTTTGGGAGTTTCCCTCCCTGCAGGCTCTTTTCCGTCTCCCTTACCAGGCAGCCGATATCCGCTGTTTCCAGTGCTTTCTTCCTGTCCGCCCTTGTGCCGGTGTACACATGCTCAAACAGTCTGGGTACATACCGCACCATCTTTCTGTCCACCGCCCGGTTGAAAACCGAGCGTATCGCCTTGATGTAGGTTGACACGGTGTTCCAGCTGCAGTTCCTCTGCCTGAGGAAGTTTTCGAATCTCTTCAGCACGGTGGGGCTCAGCCTGCGCATGGGCATGGGTTGTCCCTTGTTGAATGCCGAGAATGCATTTACTGCCGATTGGTAGATGTGTGCCGTCCCCCATCTGCCGCCTTCCCGGAGTTCACCGATGACCAAGGAGAACATCTCCTGTAAGGCAATTTCATTTCTGCTCATTTCC
>Ga0137297_11518_pt1 | contig 12981 bp, 8 predicted proteins | sample RamsorincwithD2O_FD_97191 | JGI IMG/M metagenome (GOLD analysis project Ga0137297, IMG submission 97191) | Mouse cecal microbial communities from Vienna, Austria - Mucin amended with D2O | ecosystem: Host-associated > Mammals > Digestive system > Large intestine > Cecum | place: Austria: Vienna... | reverse complement strand
AAAGGTAAGATTCCTGGCAATCGCCGACCGGCGGCTGATCCTCTTGGACAGCTCTCCGATGCACAAAAGCTGGATTCCCTTCACATCTCCAATGCCTTCAATCTTTTTCAGTTCCGGAAGTCTGAGACGGCACAAGCCCAAGATACCGTCTTCCGGGTAATTCAGTTCCAGCACCTGTTCGGCCAACCTTAAGGAACTGGAAGTTCTGCTGCCTGTGCGGATAATCACCGCCAGCAGTTCCGCGTCGCTAAGTCCTTCCGGGCCCATGCGAAGACACTTTTCGTACGGGCGGTCATTCGCCGGAATGTCCTTTATCTTTGTGTGCTGCAAATTGCTCTCCTTGCCGCGCGACTCTCCCTGTTACGCAAAAATCGGAGCATGGTACTTTGGTGTTGTCTTATGTATTCCACCCAGCCTGGACACATTTTACCATAAGTTGGAATCTGTGTATAGTTACTTTATAAAATCTTAATGGAATCGGCCCTGGTCCGTTATATTCCCGCGTCGCAAAGTTTCTGAAGGGATATTAAGATCCCCAACTTGGCGTGATACCAGGTAAGCCCTCCCTGAAAATATACGGCATAGGGCGGCTTTATGGGCGCATCTGCGCTTAGCTCTATGGATGAGCCCTGGACGAATGCTCCCGCCGCCATAATTACCGGAGAGTCGTATCCGGGCATGTCCCAGGGTTCCGGGGTTGCGAAGCTGTCCACAGGGGCTGCAGCCTGGATCCCCTGACAGAAAGCGATGACGCCTTCTGGATTCCCAAAGGTGATGGACTGAATAATGTCATGGCGCTCTTCCGTGCCGTTTGGGACAACGGAAAAGCCCAGCTTCTCATACACATTGGCAGCGAAAACGGCGCCTTTTAGGGCTCCGGCCACCACCGTGGGAGCCAAAAACAGCCCCTGGAAAAAAGACTGATTAAGCCCTAAGCTTGCCCCTACTTCTTTTCCCAGGCCAGGAGCGCTCAAACGGTAGGAGGCACGGTCAATGCAGTCTTTCCGCCCCACTATGTAGCCTCCGATGGGAGCCAGGCCTCCTCCCGGATTTTTGATCAGAGAGCCCACAGCCATATCGGCGCCCACCTCCGTGGGCTCTTTTGTCTCCACAAATTCTCCGTAGCAGTTATCCACCATACAGATGAGATCCGGTTTGATCTGTTTTGCAAATGCGATCAGTTCTCCAATCTGGTCCACGGAAAAAGAGGGTCTTGTGGCATAGCCTTTGGAGCGCTGGATTGTCATGAGTTTTGTCTTCTCATTAATGGCCTTTTTAATATTTTCAAAATCAAAGGTCCCGTCAGGCAGCAGGTCTACCTGGCGGTAAGTGACGCCGTATTCCTTAAGGGAACCTGCCGACTCCCGGATTCCGATTACCTCTTCCAATGTATCATATGGTTTGCCGTTGGGAGAAAGAAGTTCGTCTCCCGGACGCAGATTGCCGGACAGCGCAATATGAAGGGCGTGGGTGCCGCTGATAAGCTGAGGACGCACCAGGGCGCTCTCGGCACGGAACACACTTGCAAACACCGCCTCCAAAGTATCTCTTCCCAGATCGTTATACCCGTATCCTGTGGTGGCGGCAAAATGAATATCGCTGACCCTGTTATCCTGCATGGCCTTAATTACTTTCAGCTGGTTATACTCGGCTCTCTCGTCAATATCCTTAAATCGTCCTTTTAAAGAATCCTCCACCCTTTTTCCAAACCCCAGCACTTTCTCGCTTATTCCGAAGGATTCATAGATTGTCTCTAATCCCATCATGTCTTTCACTCCCTAATCTCTGCAAGAATATACTCCAATATCCTTTTCGGGCTGCCTTCAAACTCTTCCCAATTCAGCCATCTCACATCTCTCTCCCGTTTAAACCAGGTAATCTGGCGTTTTGCAAAATGTCTCGTATCCCGCTTAATGGTGTACACGGCTTCATCAAGGCTGCACCGTCCTTCCAAATAGTCCAGAATCTCTTTATAACCCAGCCCCTGCATGGACACCATGTCCCTGGTACAGCCAAGCCCGGCAAGATGCTTTACTTCCTCCACCAGCCCCTGTTTTATCATCTCATCTACCCGCCTGTCAATGCGCTCATACAAAACCTTTCGGTCTATATTCAGTACATAGTAGAAAAGATCATAAGGCGTCTGCTTCCTGCGCTCTGTCTGGTTATGTTCGGAAATTCTTCTCCCTGTTTTTTTGTAAAATTCAATGGCCCGAATGACCCTTTTTATATTGTTGGCATGAATCTGTTCTGCCGAAACCGGATCAATTTCCCTTAGCATCTGATGAATGTACTCAGGCCCCTTCCCGGACGCCGCCGTCTCCAGTTCCCGCCGCAGACTTAAGTCGGAATCATTTTCCGTAAAATCAATATCATAGACAAGAGACTGAATATAAAAACCGGTTCCTCCCGCTATCACGGGAATGCAGCCCCTCGCATAGATCCGGGTCAATGCCTCTTTTGCCATCTTTTGAAAAATAACTACATTGAAATCCTCAGTCGGCTCCAGCACATCAATGAGATGATGGGGAATCCCTTTCATCTCCTCCCTCGTCACTTTTGCGGAACCGATGTTCATGTGACGGTATACCTGCATGGAATCGGCACTGATAATCTCTCCGCCCAAAGCCCCGGCAAGCTCGATTGAAAGGCCGGTCTTGCCCACGGCGGTAGGACCCGTAAGAACAATAAGGGGTCTTGCCATTTTACCACCTCTTCATATTTCTGTTATGTTTCTCCGTGTAGATTCTGCTTATATCCTCCGGTGTAATTGAATAGCAGAGCATCAAGTCATTAAAATACATAAGCACATCCGTCATTTCCTCAATAAAATCATGGCGCATATCCGGCTCTTCCATAATGGCCTTATCCCCCTTCTTCTTAATGATATCCGCCACCTCACCGGCTTCCCCCATCATCCACAGCAGAATATCACGGCCGATCTTCGGCGACAGGGGCCCCCATTTGGCTTCATATTTCTCATGAAGTTCTTTCTGCATCTGCTGCATCCTGACAAAATCCAGGTTCTCCATGTTTTGTCCTCCTAAAGAATACGTTTGAATTTTTTTTCCAGTTCATGTTTGCTCATGGAGACAATGGTTGGTCTTCCATGAGGACAAGCATAGGGGTTCTCCAGTTTGAGAAGCTGATCAATAAGCCGGTCCGCCTCCATGGGCGAAAGGCGGTTGTTGCCTTTTACCGCCGCCTTACAGGACATGCTTGCTACTTTCTCATAGATCATATCCGGATTGCCCCGGAACATATCCTCCGACAGACTGTCCAGCATCTCTATCAGAAGTTCCTTCTTGGCAATGGAAAACAGATTGTCCGGAACCCCTCTGACAGCATACTCCTTTCCGCCGAAATGTTCAATCTCAAAACCGATTTCCGTGAAATAATTCATATATTTATTAAGAATCACCTGCTCTTCGCTTCCCAATGTAAGGATAATCGGCGGATTTACCATCTGCGAGGTATACTCCCTATTCTTAAGGGTATTCATGGTCTTCTCATACAGAATCTTCTCATGGGCGGCATGCTGGTCAATAATATACAGCTGGTCACGGAATTCAACCAGCCAGTAGGTGTCAAATAGCTGGCCTATGAGCTTATGCTTATATCGACTCTCCGGAGACAGGAGTTTCTCTTCAAACAGGTCAAGCTGCCTGGGAGAGTCTGCATCCTTTCTGCTGCCTCCGGAGAAAACGGGGGTGGGTTTATCGGCGGCAGAGGCCGGGGCGGCTTTGTCGGCGCCAGAAGCTGAGGCGGCTTTGTCGGCGGCAGGGGCCAAAGGGCGGCTGACAGTATCTAAGGCCTGCCAAGTTTGACCGCAGAAAGAGACTGGTTCCTGTCTGCTTGCAGGATTCGCTTTTCTCCCGATCTCCGGCCTGCCCTCCGGATTCGCCCTTTTCCCGGTCTCCGGCCTGCTCTCCGAATCCGCCCTTCTCCCGGTCTCCGGCCCGCTCTCCGGATTCACCTTGCTCCTGGTCTCCGGGCATTTTGCACCTTCTGCCTTCCCTCCGTCCCACTCTGGCTGCCTCTCCGCTATAGTTCCATAGATGGGATTGATCTCATAGCTTTTTTGTCTCTTCACCTCAAAGGGCTCCGGGCGGGGAAGTCTCTCTTCCTTCTCCCTCTCCTTGTTTTGCCCTTTTCCGGAATTTAAGCTGATCTGAGGTATCAGCTCCTTTTCCTCCAGAGCATGGCGGATGGAGCTTAAAATCAGCTCATAGATTCTCTCCCCGTCCCTGAACCTTAGTTCCATCTTGGTTGGGTGGACATTCACATCCAGATACTCCGGCTCAATGGTCAGGTGAAGGAGCACAAAGGGATATTTGTGCTGCATCATATAGGGTTTATAAGCCTCCTCAATGGCCTTTGCCACCAGACTGCTCTTTACATACCGGCCATTGATATAATAATTTTCAAAGTTTCGGTTGCTTCTGGCAATCACCGGTTTGCCCGCAAATCCCCTGGCCTGCAGAATCTCATCTTCGCAGGTCACAGGGAGAAGATTGGCGGCGATTTCCCGACCAAAGACGGTGTATATAATATCCTTCAGATTATGATTTCCTGACGTATGAAGCTTGTTCTGGTTGTTCTGGATAAAACGAATGGAAATATCAGGACGGGACATGGCGATTTTTTCCACAAGGGCCGCCACATGAGCGCCTTCCGTCTGGGCAGTCTTTAAAAATTTCTGACGGGCCGGCGTGTTGTAAAAAAGATTCCTCACCAGAAAAGTAGTCCCCTCCGGCGCTCCGATCTCCTCCATGCTCCGTTCCTTCCCGCCGTCAATCTGATACCTGGCACCGGAAAGCTGCTCCGGCGTCTTGGTGATCAGTTCCACCTGGGATACCGCGGCAATACTTGAGAGGGCCTCTCCCCGAAATCCCAGGGAAGCCACTGTGAACAGATCCTCCACGGATTTGATCTTGCTTGTGGAATGCCTGAGAAAGGCCAGTCCCACCTCGTCTTTCGGAATGCCGCAGCCGTTGTCCGTCACCCGGATAAAGGAGATGCCGCCATCCCGAATCTCCACTGTCACCGCTGTGGCCTGGGCGTCAATGGCATTTTCCAGAAGTTCCTTTACCACCGAAGCAGGACGCTCGATGACCTCTCCGGCAGCAATCTTATTGATGGTGCTCTGATCCAGTATTGCTATGTGGGGCATTTTTCCCTCCTTTTTGCGCTCTTACCATCTGTTTTTGAGTTTTCCCTGCATCCGGCTTAAGATATTAAGGGCTTCCATGGGCGTTATCTCGTTGATCTCTATGGATTCGATCTCTTTAATGATATCCTCATTCTTCACCGTATCAAACAAAGTCATCTGATTTAAGTCTACTTCGTCGGGCCTGGTCACTGCTTTATGCTGAGCTGCTGTGGCATTCTGCCGGGCGATCTCCCTTGCTTTGGCAGTGATATCGGCACTGCTTAACTCCTCCACCAACTCCTTGGCTCTCACAATGACCGGATCCGGAACTCCCGCCAGCTTAGCCACCTGGATGCCGTAGCTCTTGTCCGCTCCGCCCTTGACAATCTTTCTGAGAAATACGATATTATCCCCCTGCTCCTTCACCGCGATGCAGTAATTGTTGACGCCGCTCATGGTGCCTTCCAGCTCTGTCAATTCATGATAATGGGTGGCAAATAAGGTCTTGGCTCCCAGTATCCTGGTATTGCTGATATGCTCCACCACAGCCCATGCAATGGACAGACCGTCAAATGTACTGGTGCCCCGTCCGATCTCATCTAAGATAATCAGACTGCTTCTGGTAGCATTGCGGAGAATATTGGCCACCTCCGTCATCTCCACCATAAAGGTACTCTGACCGGAGGCCAGATCGTCAGACGCCCCCACTCTTGTAAATATCCGGTCGCAGATGCCGATGTCCGCCTCGTCCGCCGGGACAAAACAACCGATCTGCGCCATCAAAACGATGAGGGCTGTCTGCCGCATGTAAGTGGATTTACCGGCCATATTGGGGCCGGTGATAATGGAAATCCGGTTCTTTGAATTGTCCAGCACCGTGTCGTTGGACACAAAAAGATCGTCCTTCAGCATCAGCTCCACCACCGGATGGCGGCCATTATTAATATGAATGGTTCCCTTTTCGTTGATCTTCGGCTTTATGTAATTATTTCTCGTAGCCACCAGAGAAAGGGAACAGAACACATCAATTCCGGCCAGAGCCTTGGCCGTCTTCTGAATCCGGCCAACCTCAGCGCCGATCTTGTCCCTGACTTCACAGAACAAATCATATTCCAGGGAGAACAGCTTGTCCTCCGCTCCAAGAATCACATCCTCCAGCTCCTTTAACTTGTCTGTGGTGTAGCGCTCCGCATTGGCCAAAGTCTGCTTCCGGATAAAATACTCCGGCACCATATTTTTAAAGGAATTGGTCACCTCAAAATAGTAGCCGAACACTTTGTTATACTTGATCTTTAAGTTCTTGATTCCCGTCTTGTCCCGCTCTTTGACTTCCAGATCAGCCAGCCAGGTCTTCCCCTCGGTCTTGGCGTGGCGAAGGCGGTCAGCCTCCTCATGATACCCTTCTTTTATGATGCCTCCCTCTTTCATGGCGAGAGGCGGATCGTCTGTGATGGAGCAGTCAATCAGCCGGTAAAGGTCTTCTAAAGGATCCAAATCATCACAAATATGTTTAAGAACCTCCCCCTTCATTTCCCTCAGAAGAGATTTAATGAAGGGAAGCATCTCAAGGGAATTCCTGAAGGATATGAGATCTCTGGGATTGGCTGATTTGTAGCTGATCCTTCCCATAAGACGTTCCAGATCATAGACCGAATTTAAATATTCTCTGATCTCCTCCCTGGCAATATAACTCATATTCAGCTCTTCGATGGCACTCTGACGGTTCAGAATCTCTGCTCTCTGGACAAGAGGCTGCTCAATGAGAGTTCTCATAAGCCTGGCTCCCATGGCTGTCTTTGTCTTGTCAAGAACCCAGAGAAGAGAGCCCCGCCGCTGCTTTTCCCGGAGCGTTTCCACAAGCTCCAGATTCCGCCTGGTGGATGTGTCGATAATCATATACTCCCCCGTGGTGTAGGGGGTGATGGTGGTAATGTGGTCCAGGGTATTTTTCTGCGTCTCGTACAGATACTCCATGACCGCTCCCGAAGCGATGACTCCCGCATCGTAATCCCCCAGTCCCAGCCCCTCAAGACTTTTTACATGAAAATGCTCTCTCAGCACTTTCCGGCATAAATCATCGGAAAAGTAATGGTTGTCCAGGGATGAGACGGCCACGTGATACCGCCCCCGCAGATCGTCCAGATCCACGCCGCACATATAAAAGGCCTCGTTGCAGATAATCTCCGAGGGGGCGAATTTGTGGATCTCATCAAGGAGGTTCCTCTCCCCGTCCACCTCTGTCACCAGATAATCCCCTGTGGTAATGTCACAGACCGAGATGCCGAAGGTATCGCCGATATACACGATTCCCATGAGATAATTATTCTTTGTCTCATCCAGGGCCTGACTGCTTGTGATGGTTCCGGGAGTCACCACGCGGATTACCTCCCGCTTCACCAGACCCTTGGCCTGCTTCGGATCCTCCATCTGTTCAGCAATGGCCACCTTATACCCTTTCTGCACCAGCTTGTACAGGTAAGCGTCCACAGCATGGTAGGGAATCCCGCACATAGGCGCCCGTTCTTTGAGACCGCACTCCTTTCCCGTCAGGGTAAGCTCCAGTTCCCTTGAGGTGGTGACGGCATCCTCAAAAAACATCTCATAGAAATCTCCCAGCCTGTAGAAAAGCAGACAATCCGGGTATTGCTTCTTTGTTTCCATATAATGAACCATCATAGGTGATAATCCGGCCAATTTTTTATCCTCTCTTCTGTTTAAAATACCTGTTCCCTTGTATCCAGAAAACTCCCGAAAGATTTCCGGGAGTCATATGGCACAACATTTTTCATTGGTTTTCGGGCTCCATACGGCCCATATAATAAAATCCTTTTGATTCCTCCAGCCGGACCGGCACAAGGGTTCCCACTAAAGATTCCTCCCCCGGAAAATGAACGACTGTGTTGTTGTCAAGGCGCCCTGTGACAAATCCCTCCAGGTGATCGTCCAATCCCTCCACCAACACGTCCTTTGTGGTATGCAGATCCCTTGCGCACACCTGAGAGGAAATCTTCTGCACCTCAAAAAGAAGCCGGTCAAACCGGGCTTTCACCACATCCTCCGGCACCTGATTCTCCATGGAAGCCGCCGGGGTCCCCGTTCTCTTGGAGTAAATAAAGGTAAACGCACTGTCAAACCTTACCTGCCTTACCACGTCCAGGGTATCCTCAAAATCTTCTTTTGTCTCCCCCGGAAATCCCACGATAATATCCGTAGTCAGAGAGATATCCGGCACTGCCGTCCTGATCTTTCCCACCAGTTCCAAATACTGTTCCTTTGTGTATCTGCGGTTCATGGCCTTTAGGATACGGGTACTTCCCGACTGCACGGGCAGATGGAGATGGTGGCATACATGTTCTGCGTTCTTCATGACCTCAATCAGTTCATCGGACAGGTCTTTGGGATGAGAGGTCATAAACCGAATCCTCTCAAGTCCCTTGATCCCGTCGATTCTCTTAAGAAGTCCGGCGAAGGAAAGTGGCTCTTTTAGGTTCTTTCCATAAGAATTCACATTCTGCCCCAGAAGCATGATCTCCACCACGCCTTCTGACACCAGTTTTTCGATCTCCGCTATAATATCCTCCGGCTTCCTGCTCCTCTCCCGTCCCCTCACATAAGGAACGATGCAGTAACTGCAGAAATTATTGCAGCCGAACATAATATTGACCCCTGACTTAAAAGGGAACTTACGCTCTGTCGGAAGTTCCTCCACGACCTGATCCGTCTGCTCCCAGATATCAACCACCATTTTTTTGTGCTGCAGACGCCCATGGATTAATTCCGCAAGTTTGAAGATGTTGTGGGTGCCAAAGATGATATCGACAAAACCGTAGCTCTTCTTAATCTTTTCCACAACATGAGGTTCCTGCATCATACAGCCGCACAGGGCGATGATCATGTCAGGGTTTTTCTTTTTCAGTGTATTTAAATATCCCAGGCGTCCGTAAACCCTCTGATTGGCATTCTCCCGAACGGTACAGGTGTTGTAGAGAACAAAATCTGCATGCTCGTCCCCGGTCTCATGAAATCCGATCCGCTCCAGGATTCCCATAAGCTTCTCGGAATCTTTTGCGTTCATCTGACAGCCGAAGGTCTGAATACAGGCCACAGGGCGGCGTCCGTTTTTTTGTTTAAACGCCTGAACCCACTGCCGGCATTTTGCCATGAAGTAGTATTGGCGGGCCGGCTCTTCTGTGGGGGGAGCTGAATTTATATCTATCTTATCCAAATCAATGTTGTTATGCATTTCTATTGACTTTTTTCCTTTCTATCATTAGAATATATAAAAAGAAGCGAGTTTTTTACCGTACAGCTTTATGGCTCAAGCGGGGTACTCGTTTCTTTTTCTATATTTAAAGATCATACAAATACAACTTCTTGTTCTCTGAATGTCTTATTATCAATTCCGCATGAAACACATTATACCGCAAAATTTCTCCTGCGTCATCAAAAATCAGAAGGGCAAATCGGAAATCATTATGCACCTCTACCGACCTTTTTCTGCCATGGAATTCCTAAACAATCTTAAGCATTATAGCACAAATTATCCGAAAAGTCACCCCAATTCAAAATTGCAGTGAAACTGCTGCAGCACTATGAATCCAAAGGCTGAATAATTACAAACTGCTCATAGCACTGCATCAGCAGCCCTTCTATCTCGCCACAGCCTTTTCCTTCAAGCTGACTCATATCCATCCATTGAAATCTTGCGATTCTTTTCGTAAGTTCCATATGTTCATAATAAGTCTCCAGAAATCTCAGAAATTCCTCCTCTGTGAGAGTATTGCCATTGCAGTCCTCACTTGTCACATGAGCCTCATGCTCTTTCCCCTCATAAGTAAAATCAACCGCTGGACCTGGCTTCCCACACCATGCGTACCCTTAAGGTCATTGAGATACTCTGTATAAGTCCCCCTGCTCCCGTCAGATCGGTCTATTACACGTATTATTCTAACATGCCGTATAATAAATGGCAAGGTTAATGGGCAGAAAAGATAACGTAACTATATTTAGGGGTTACTATTCGCGGGGAGAAGAAAACGGATAAAAACAGGTGTCAAGCTTGCTTGTAAGACTGATTTTATCCGTTTTCACACATCAGGCGAGCGCATGATGCTTTTTGTCCGGAAGAGTCGGACAAGACGTTGTCCATGAACAATAACTATCTAAGGAATTAGATGAACAGATTTTCCAGAGAAAAGAAAGTCCTATTTCTTTCTTGCAGCCAAACTCCCTATTATACAAAGAACAAAATCCTCAGCCAGTGACATAATTATACAAATATAAATGGGCGTAAATATGCAAAAATCTGCATTTAATCCCAATAAATATCCCAACCATGGAGTAGAAAATATAATTGAGAAAACCATTAAATATTTGGCATTTTTTTCACTATTCTGCTCATCATATACAAAATACATGATTAAAGGTATAACCATATATACTGCTACGTAACGATGGCTATTAGGTACAAATGTAGCGGGTATCACTGTCAGATAAAATATATTTTTCCATTTATCCTTTGTAGCCATAAATGAAGCCAGCATTAGAAATAAATATACAATCTCTACAAACTGTAAGCCTGCTGAAGATATAACTTCTATGTTTATTCCAAATGTATACAACAATGCAAATAAATAATTCTTAACATTTGTCCATCTTATACTGCGCATTTTTCCAAACGTTAAGAGAATATTTAGATAAGCCTTGAAACCTGACATTCCCCCTGACAAGGTAAACGGTACAAAAAATATTATAAGGCCATATATTATTAATCGAATCGATTCTTTCCATCTTTTTTCCTTAATATACATAAGGCCAAATATTGCAGGATAGATTTTCAAACCGGATGCTATTGCTATTAAAATCATTGCCAGTTCTTTTTTTACTTTATTGTCAGAGTCTCTCCAGACAATTGCAAGTAAAATACACACCATGGCAACAATCACCATATTTCCTCGCTCAAAAGCTCCATCCCACATGAAAGGCGCTGCTATAACAGAAAGATATAACAATCCCTTGAATATATTTGAACATTTTCCCTCTAAACAATAGTCAATAATCCAATAAAGACTTATTCCCACAAGCATAAAAAGAAGAAAAAAAATCAAAAGATTATTATTTCCCTGCGCCTGTCTCCAACAGTCTAAACTGATTTCATCAAAATCAATTGGATTTATCCGATAGAGAAGGTTAAAAAAGCAATAAGTAAACGGTGGAAATGGCGCATCTCCTGTATTTAAATAAATATGTTTTATGTCTGATGCATATATGATCTGTCGAAAATAATCAGAAAATTGCCAATTATAATTTTCCTCCATAACAAGCCATAAAAAGCAGTCACCTTTGGTTATTAGTGATAGGAATATAAATATTATGAAAGCAGACAGCGTAATTCCAAGATAAATTTTGACATAATTTTTTTTGTTGCTTTTCATTACCAATCTCCCAACTCTCTTTTATTCAATTATTCTCTTTTATAAATCTTTCTTCCGTCAATTTCATTTGCACAAAAATAGTTATTATTATTTAAAAACTTCTCCATATCGCCTATTTCTTCTGCTATAATCACGAATTTAGGAAGCGTAATTTCTAATTCTTCAAAAAACTCTATTAATATCTGTCTATCTACCTTCCCTATTGGAAATTGATACGAATATTTAGATGCCGGAAGCCTTTTACTTAACACATAAACGATATTCCAATTACCCCAAACTATAATTTTATCATTTTCATCTGAATTAGTTACTACATACTGAACTATCTTTCCTGTCGTGTCGGATCTTGTCTTTGTTTTCTCTTCTTGAAAACAATATTCTGCCATTTTATTCAATCCGGATATCCACGACGGGATCGTATAAGTAATAACCATGCATAACATAAATGCAAGTATCCAATGCTTTTCTTTTATCACTTTTTTAGATAAAAGCATTGATATTGGATAGATAAGTACAGGAACCAAAATCATTCCATAATGTTTATATTCGTTTCCGGATATACACACGGATACTAACGTTAAAAAAATATAAGCCACATATGCCATATGAAACAATGTGTGGTCCTTACACATATAAACAGAAACCAAAATTGCTAAAATAATATAAAAATCATTTATAAACACGCTAAAGGTATTATATTGAGCAAGCAAAGACACATCAATATATTGAACATTAAAGACAAAATATTGTTCCAAAAAATCTTTGAATGCTCCATGAATTATTATCCAAAAAAGAGGCGGAATAATTATTGCAAAAAATCCAATTAAAAAGTACCAAAGAAATTCGTAAACATTTTTAATTATCTTTTTATGTACACATTGAATTAATACTGCAATACAAAAAACGAGCCATATTGAAATCATATTTATTCGCAGCATGCATACAGCCCCCAAAAAGCCACCGCACATTATCAATCTTGGTTTTGAAATATAATCATTTAAAAAATAGTCCATAAAATAGTATAAGGAACCTACAATAAATGGCAGCGCATATTCTTCTGTCAAATTTCCCCATTCAAAATATGAATAGAGCGAAGCCGAACATATCAATACCACAACCACTGAAAAGAATCTTGTGCATACAATCCCTGCTGCTTTATATATATATACAAAGCACACAAAAAGTGAAATAAACTCTATTGCCCAAATGCCTCTCCAATATGCTATTTTCATGCCTAACCAATTATAGATATAAATAAGCGGTCCTTTATGGTCGAAAACATCTCTATATGGCATTAATCCCTTTTCCATACATAATGCTATTGTTTTAAATACACTGGAATCCGTAGCTGAATTTCCATTTGGCAATAGTATATTAAGGGGACTTTGCATTAAA
>Ga0137297_11538_pt1 | contig 13048 bp, 8 predicted proteins | sample RamsorincwithD2O_FD_97191 | JGI IMG/M metagenome (GOLD analysis project Ga0137297, IMG submission 97191) | Mouse cecal microbial communities from Vienna, Austria - Mucin amended with D2O | ecosystem: Host-associated > Mammals > Digestive system > Large intestine > Cecum | place: Austria: Vienna... | reverse complement strand
GGAGGCGCTGGTGGAGAAAATTTATGTCTATCCGGGAAAGAGGGCGGAGATTGTGTTGGCTTACAGCGATATTTGGATGGAAGGAGCAAAGCAAAATGGGGGAGAGACGGAAGACAGCCATTTATCTGAGGGTATCCGCGGAGGATTCTCAAGGGAAAGCGGCATACAGGGGGTGGAAGGAAAGCCCCAGCATCAGCCATCAGAGGGAGTATCTTCTGGAATATATCAGGAATGACAGAAGGCTGGCGGGCAGCCAGATCCTGGAGTTTCGCGATGATGGATTCACCGCGACCAATATGGAGCGGCCGGGGATGCAAAAAATGCTGGAATCAATCAGACAGAACCAGATCGGGTGCATCCTTGTGAAAGACATCTCCCGGTTTTCCAGAAATTACATTGAGGCCGGGACGTATTTAAACCAGGTGTTTCCATTTATGGGCGTGGATTTTATTGCCGTAAATGACGGCTATGACAGCAGGGACCAAAAGGGCCTGACCATTGATTTTGACACGGAGTTCCGGACCCTGGTCTATGCCCTGTACAGCAAGGATATATCCATTAAGGTAAAGACATCCTTTGACACTAAGTGCGCGGCAGGCGAATATGTGTTTGGGCAGGTTCCTTTGGGCTATGAGAAAAGCCGGGAGGTAAAAAACAGGGTGGTGGTAAATGAAAGAGAAGCAAAGATCGTCCGCCGGGTCTTCGCCATGGCAGTTGAGGGCATGACTACCACGGGGATCGCGAGAAAGCTTTTTGAGGAACAGGTGCCCACAGCCACGGAGCTGCGTTACCCTGACCGGAATCCGGTGAAGGGGAACCGCGGGTGGAGCAGTACAATGGTGAGGAAAATACTCAGCAACCGCTTTTATCTGGGCGAGATGGCTTATGGGAAAAGCGTGGGGGAATCCGTGGGGAGTAAAAAGAGGATAGCGGTTCCAAAAAGTGACTGGAAAGTCATGAAGAACCACCATGAGCCTCTGGTTACGCCGGAGGTCTTTGCCCTTGCCGCGCCAACGTCTCCTGGGCATTCTACTAAAAGAAAAAGGCCAAAGCATCCCCTGACTGGTAAAATTTATTGTGGAGGGTGCGGATACTCCCTGAACTATAAACCTGAAAAAGGAAATATCTCAGGGCATTTCTGGTGCGGGAGGCATTCTGTTCTGCGGATAGAGGATTGCTGCTCTTGTTTGAAAGGGGACATTTTGGAGGAGATGGTGCTTATGCTCCTGAACCTGGAACTGACGGGCAGAGGGGACTTGTTCCGGCAGCGGGAGGCCCTGGAGAAATTCCAGAGAAAAAGATTGGCTGGGGTTGCCAAAAAGGAAAGGGACTATAGGAAACAGTACCGCGATATGGAAAAAGAAAGAGATTACCTGTATGAGCAATATGCGGCAGGAGAAATGGACGCGGAAGGATACCGGGACAGAGCCGACCAGTTGACCGGGCAGATGGAAGAACTGTCCGGCAGGATTGTTAAAGCAAAGGCAGAGCGCTGCCGCGTAATGAAGGAGGCAGAGGGAAGTAAGGACGACATGGAACCAGTTATCCGCTGTTCTCACCTGGAGACATTGACAGGGGAGGCCGCGGATGTTTTTATCAGGAGGGTATGGGTCTATAAAGATAAAAGGGTGGAGATTGAATGGAATTTTTCGGAGTGAGGGAAGATTTTAATCTCAAAATAACTTGACATTAACTTAACGTCAGCGGGGTGGGGCGCGCTTTGCGTCAGGGACAGCCTGCCAGTGTGAGTTCTTTTGGCCGATGGGGCCCAAAATAGAGCTTGACTTAGAGCGCGCTCCATGTGCTAGAATAGTTTCATATAGTTGAAAGACCAGAGTGACAGGCAGATTAATTTAGCAAAGGAGAGATAAAGACCATGAAATTAACAGAAAACGCGAAGAGGTATCACCACAGGATGTTTCCGGACTATGAGTCCAAACTGGCAAAGACCGATCCGGAATTTATCGAAAGGCTTGACAATTTCGCCTTTGACGAAGTGGTGAATGAGGAAGGGCAGACATTGGATGACAGAACCAGATTCATTTCCCATCTGGCGGTTTTTATGGGGTGCCAGGGAATTGACGAGTATCGGTTGATGCTGCCCGCGGCTCTCCGCATGGGAGTATCCCCGGTGGAAGTAAAGGAAATCGTGTACCAGGCTGTGGATTATCTGGGAATAGCGAGAGTGCTTCCTTTTTTAACAGCCACCAATGAGATTTTTACAAATGAGGGGATATCACCGGCTCTCGAGGGACAGGCGACGACTACCATGGAAGACCGTATGGAAAAAGGCGAAGAGGTTCAAATGGCGATTTTTGGCGACCATATGAAGGGATTCGCTAATTCCGGGCCAGAGGAAAGCCGCCACATTAACCGCTGGCTGGTGAGCAACTGCTTTGGTGATTTTTATACCAGGCGGGGCCTGGATGTCAGGGAGAGGGAGATGATAACCTTCTGTTTTCTGTATGCCCAGGGAGGATGTGAGCCTCAGCTGATTTCCCACATTGCCGCCAACATCCATGTGGGAAATGATAAGAAATATCTTATAAAAATCGTTTCTAACAATGTGCCCTTTATCGGCTATCCAAGAACACTGAATGCTCTCAGATGTATTCAGGAGGCCTGATTTGAAATATCCATTTACTAAAAAGGTCAGTCTGTTTCCGCGGACTGGCTTTTTTGGATTATTTAAGGGGATTGTGAAAAAATCATATGCGTCAGCTTGACAAAAAGAATCATATAAGATACAATATAGGTATCTTATATGATTCTTTTTGAAAGGGGGAAGTCTGTTGAACGAGGGAATGGCCGTATTTTTGAACATTGACCCGGAAAAACCCAGAGAGAGCGAAGAGCTGATCAGGAGGATAGACCGCCTTCTGCTGAAACACGGAATACGATATTCAGGGATCCGGAATCTGTACAGTCCCATAGATCAGAGAAAAAGGGATCATGGGATCTACAACGCCCGCCATGTATTGAGGGAGACATTGTGGCTGAAAGACAGACTCGCGTATATCTCTATTCTTCACCAGACCAATGTGTGTTCACTGGAACAGATCCGGCTGGACCACATGTTAGAGCCGTCTCCCGGAAAACTGAAATACTACGAGGACTTTTACCAGGCATCCCACTCCCTGGCTCACGGCATTGTTGTGGATCAGGACAGGCAGCTGAGGGATGGTTATATTTCCTATATCCTGGCCAGTAAGTATGGACTCCAGCCGGATATCTATGAAGCCTTTGCCAATGAGCCTCTCAGGAAAATCGTCAGGGGGAGACATGTGGCGCCTGCCGGGGATACGTGGAGGATAAAGACAGAAAAGCTTTATACCTGGGGGTATGATTTAAGAAGGGCTGTGATACCCGGGGATATCCTGGAAGTCCGAACAAAATTGGGATCGGCTTTTATCTGTGTGGACAGGATCGATTATGTGACAGGGCAGGAATTCTGCGGAGAATATTCAGAGGTAATGAGACATCTGGGAAAGCGTCTAAAATCAACCCCTCCCAGATAGAATTGTCCCCGGACATGTGATATAATGTCACCAACTAAAGCGAAGCGGAGGTTGCTGACCCGCGCGAGCATCAGCGAGCTTCCTTATGATTAATGTCACCAACCGGAGCGAAGCGGAGGTTGCTGACCCGCGCGAGCATCAGCGAGCTTCTTTATGATTGATGTCACCAACCGGAGCGTGCTGATACATATATTTAAGAGAGGAAGGTGCCAGAACATGGGAAATGGTATGGATTATATCTACACAGCGGACAATCAGGAGATTTTCATAGAAGTCCAGCAGAAGAGCGCTCGGAAGAACGTGATTGAGCAGTACATCCAATGCAGAAAGGGCAAAGGTCTGACCCAGGCGGAGTTTGCCAGGCGGGCAGGCATCCCCCGGACCAATATCACCCGTTTTGAAAGCGGCACATACAACCCCTCTCTGGAGATGATGGTACGGCTGGCGTCAGCCCTTGATATGGAGCTGGAGATCGGGCTTGTAGAGAGGTAAGTGCCATATCTGTTCGCGGATATTGCCGCGGAGAAATCAGCGCTGGGGGACCAGGGGCCCGGACCACCAGCCTGTTCAACGGACAGCGGAGGCAGCCGGAGTTATTCCATATCCCTGTTTCCTTATGGCGGGAACTGTGGTAGAATGAAAAGGATCAATCTTGAAAGAGGGGATAGATATGTGGCTTGTCTTCGCGTTGTTGTCAGCGGTTTTTGCGGCGCTGACTTCTATATTGGCCAAATCCGGCGTCGACGGGGTGGATTCCAATCTGGCCACAGCCGTCAGGACATCGGTGGTGCTTGTGATGGCCTGGGGGATGGCATTTCTCACCCATGCCCAGGGCGGCATAAGCGGTATCAGCAGGAAAAGCTGGATTTTTCTCATTCTGTCAGGTCTGGCTACAGGGGCGTCATGGCTGTGCTACTACCGGGCCCTGCAGCTGGGGGCTGTCTCCAAGGTGGTGCCTGTGGATAAACTGAGCGTGGTGATCACACTTGTTCTGGCTTTTCTGATTTTACATGAGGATTTTACCATAAAGTCCCTCATCGGCTGTCTTCTGATCGGAGCGGGGACGCTGGCCATGGTTTTGTAGACAGGTTTTGCTGGATTGGAATATATTTTTATTTCCAAATAAAAAGAAAATTATTTTACTTATTTACATATGCCCTAAAAAGTAGTATTATCATCTGAAAAAGCTGCTTCATCACATCAAAGCGGCGATTACTCCAGAAAGGAATGAGATTATGGACGCAGGCGGGCAGTTTTTAGCAGGCAAAGATACCGGGGTCCCCGGGCTTTATGATCCCAGGTTTGAGCACGATAACTGCGGGATCGGGGCAGTTGTGAATATGAGAGGGATTAAGAGCTACAGGACGGTGGAACAGGCGCTGCATATTGTGGAGAACCTGGAACACAGGGCAGGAAAAGACGGAGAGGGCAAAACTGGCGACGGTGTCGGTATCATGCTTCAGATTTCCCACAAGTTTTTCAAGAAGGTGACAAAGCCTCTTGGGATCGAGTTGGGAGACGAGAGGGAGTATGGTGTCGGCATGTTTTTTTTCCCCCGGGATATGCTGGCGAGAAGCCAGGCTATGAAGATGTTTGAGATTATTGTGGGAAAGGAAGGCTTAAGCTTTCTTGGCTGGCGGACCGTACCCATAAAACCGGAGTGTATCGGGAAAAGGGCAGTGGACAAGATGCCGTGTATTCTTCAGGGCTTTGTAAAGAAGCCCGATGATCTTGACAAGGGTCTGGATTTTGACCGCAGACTGTATGTGGCAAGGCGGGTGTTTGAACAGAGCAATGATAACACATATGTGGTTTCCCTGAGCAGCAGGACCATTGTGTATAAGGGGATGTTTCTGGTAAAGGAGCTGCGGCAGTTTTTTACGGATCTTCAGGACAGGGACTACGAGTCAGCGCTGGCCACTGTCCATTCCCGGTTCAGCACCAACACAAATCCCAGCTGGATGAGGGCTCATCCCAACAGGATCATTGTCCACAATGGGGAGATCAACACGATCAAGGGCAATGTGGACAAGATGCTGGCAAGGGAAGAGACCATGGAATCAGAATTTTTCAGGTCTCAGATGCACAAGGTGCTCCCCATTATCAACCAGGATGGATCGGATTCCGCTATGCTGGACAATGCCCTGGAGTTTATGATGATGAGCGGTATGGATCTTCCCCTGGCCGTGATGATCATGATCCCGGCACCCTGGCGGCATGACAAGTCCATGCCCCAGGAGGTGAAGGATTTCTACCACTATTACGCGACCATGATGGAGCCATGGGATGGGCCGGCCTCCATCGTGTTCAGTGACGGAGACCTGCTGGGAGCGGTGCTGGACCGCAACGGCCTTCGCCCCTCCCGGTACTACATCACGGACGACGGGAATGTGATCCTGGCCTCTGAGGTGGGTGCCATTGACATTGACCAGTCCCATGTTCTGGCAAAAGAGAGGCTGCGTCCCGGCAAGATGCTTTTAGTGGACATTAAGCAGGGAAAGATCATCACAGATGATGAGCTGAAGCTGTATTATGCCAGGAGAAAGCCCTACGGCCAGTGGCTGGATTCCCATCTGGTGGAGCTTAAGAACTTAAGCATCCCCAATATCGGTGTTCCCAGGATGAGCAGGGAGAAGAGGGCCAGACTGCAAAAGACTTACGGATATACCTATGAGCAGTACAAGACCATGATCCTGCCCATGGCGTTAAACGGCGGGGAGCCGGCTTCCGCTATGGGAGCTGACAGCCCTCTGGCAGTGCTGTCCAAAAAGCACCAGCCTCTGTTTAGCTATTTTAAACAGCTTTTTGCCCAGGTGACCAATCCGCCTATTGACGCCATCAGGGAGGAGATCGTCACCAATACCACCGTGTTTGTGGGCCAGGATGGCAATGTTCTGGAGGAGAAGGCGGAGAACTGCGAGATTTTACAGGTGGACAATCCCATCCTGACCTGTACAGACCTTTTGAAGATCAAGTATATGAAAAAGCCGGGCTTCAAGGTGGAGGTTATCCCCATTACTTATTACAAGAATACCTCCCTGGAGAAAGCCATTGACAGGCTGTTTTTGGAGGTGGACAGGGCTCACAGGGCAGGGGCCAATATCATCATTCTGTCTGACCGGGATATCGACGAGAATCATGTGCCGATCCCGTCACTCCTGGCAGTGTCGGCGCTGCAGCAGCACCTGGTGAAGACCAAAAAACGGACTTCTGTGGCTTTGATTTTGGAAAGCGGGGAGCCCAGGGAGGTCCATGATTTTGCTACACTCTTAGGCTATGGGGCCTGTGCCATCAATCCTTACCTGGCCCAGGAGTCTATCAAGTACTTGATTGAGACCAACATGCTGGACAAGGATTATTACGCGGCAGTGGATGATTACAACAAGGCGGTGCTCCACGGGATCGTGAAGATCGCCTCCAAGATGGGAATCTCCACCATTCAATCCTACCAGGGAGCTCAGATTTTTGAGGCCATCGGAATTTCAAAGGAAGTGGTGGACCGGTATTTTACGGATACTGTCAGCAGGGTAGGCGGGATCACCCTGGAGGATATTGCGAGTGATGTGGATATCCTTCACTCCGCGGCCTTTGACCCTCTGGGGCTTGATGTGGACCTGACCTTAGACAGCGTGGGAAGCCACAAAAGGCGGGCGGGACAGGAAGAGCATCTGTATGACCCACTCACCATCCACCTGCTGCAGGAGGCCACCAGAACGGGAAATTACCAGATTTTTAAAGAATACTCCCATGCCCTCAATGAGGAGGGGAAGACCGTGAACCTGCGGAGCATCCTTGATTTCAAATTTGACGAAAAGGGCGGGATTCCCATAGATGAGGTGGAGAGTGTGGAGTCCATTGTAAAGCGGTTTAAGACAGGGGCCATGTCCTATGGCTCCATCTCCCAGGAAGCCCATGAGACTCTGGCCATTGCCATGAACCGTCTGGGCGGGAAGTCCAACAGCGGAGAGGGCGGGGAGAGCCTGGAGAGGTTAAGCCCCGGCCAGGGCAGTGAAAATAAATGTTCAGCCATCAAACAGGTGGCTTCGGGAAGGTTCGGGGTCACTTCCCGGTATTTAGTGAGCGCGAAGGAGATCCAGATCAAGATGGCTCAGGGCGCCAAGCCGGGAGAGGGAGGCCAGCTTCCGGGAAAGAAGGTTTACCCGTGGGTGGCCAGGACCAGACATTCCACCACAGGGGTGGGGCTGATCTCACCGCCGCCTCACCATGATATTTATTCCATTGAGGATCTGGCCCAGCTGATCTTTGACTTAAAGAATTCCAACGCCCAGGCAAGGATCTCCGTGAAACTGGTGTCCGAGGCAGGCGTAGGAACCGTGGCGGCAGGTGTGGCCAAGGCGGGAGCTCAAGTAATCCTGGTATCTTCCTTTGACGGAGGAACAGGAGCCGCTCCCAGAAATTCCATCTATAACGCGGGCCTGCCCTGGGAGCTGGGAGTGGCTGAGGCCCACCAGACCCTGATCATGAACGGCCTGCGGGACAAGGTCATCCTGGAGACAGACGGAAAGCTGATGACCGGCAGGGATGTGGCCATCGCCTGTATGCTGGGGGCGGAGGAGTTCGGATTTGCCACGGCACCTCTGGTTTCCATGGGCTGTGTTATGATGAGGGTGTGCAACCTGGACACCTGCCCTGTTGGGATCGCCACCCAGAACCCGGAGCTCCGGAAGCGGTTTAAAGGAAAACCGGAGAATGTCATCAATTTTATGGAGTTTGTGGCTCAGGAACTTCGGGAGTATATGGCAAAGCTGGGGATCCGCGCCGTGGACCAGCTGGTGGGTAGAACGGATCTGCTGAAGAAAAAAGAGAGTATTCCGTCAGCCAGGGCGGCAAAGGTAGATCTGACCAATATTTTAGGAAATCCGTATACAGATAGGAAGCTGGCAGGGTACAGACAGAAGCAGGCCTTTGACTTTAAGCTGAAGGATACAGCGGATGAGAGGATCCTGCTGAAAAGGCTGAGGCCGGCCCTGAACGCGGGACAGGGGCAGAGCATTGAGATGGAGGTGTCCAACGTGGACAGGGCGCTGGGAACCATCTTTGGGTCTGAGATCACCAGGCTGTACCCAGAGGGCCTTCCAGAGGATACGTTTGTTATTCAATGCAAGGGCAGCGGAGGTCAGAGCTTTGGGGCTTTTATCCCCAGGGGGCTGACCCTGGAACTGACAGGTGACAGCAATGATTATTTCGGAAAAGGTCTTTCCGGCGGAAAGCTGGTGGTGTATCCTCCGGCAGGGGTGAAATTTAAGGCAGAGGAAAATATCATCATCGGAAATGTGGCCCTCTACGGGGCAACCAGCGGGAAAGCCTTTATCAACGGCGTGGCAGGGGAGCGGTTCTGCGTCCGCAACTCAGGAGCCACCGCGGTGGTGGAGGGTGTGGGAGACCATGGCTGTGAGTACATGACCGGGGGACGGGTGGTAGTCCTAGGAACCACGGGAAAGAATTTCGCGGCAGGCATGAGCGGCGGCATTGCCTATGTCCTGGACGAGAAAAATGATCTTTACCGCCGTCTCAACAAGGAGATGGTTTCCTTCGAGGATGTGACCAACAAGTACGATGTGCTGGAGCTGAAAGCCATGATCCAGGAACATGTGACCCTGACAGGTTCCGCCAGGGGAAAGGAGATCCTGGACCATTTCGGCCAGTATCTGCCAAAGTTTAAGAAGATTATGCCCCACGATTACCGCCGTATGATGAATACCATCGTGCAGATGGAGGAAAAGGGACTGAGCAGCGAGCAGGCGCAGATTGAGGCGTTTTTCGCGAACACCAGGGGATGAAAGGGCAGAGAGGAGAGTGGCGAGACCATGGGAAAGCCAACGGGCTTTTTAGAATATGAGAGAGTAACCAGCCAGGCGGCGGAGCCGAAAAACCGGATTAAAAATTATAAGGAGTTCCACACTCCCTTAAGCCAGGAGGAGCAGAGGCGTCAGGGAGCCAGGTGCATGGAGTGCGGAGTTCCCTTCTGCCAGGCCGGAATGATGATGAAAGGGATGACCTCCGGCTGTCCCTTAAACAACCTGATTCCGGAGTGGAATGATCTGATCTACAGCGGCAACTGGGCTCAGGCCTACAACCGCCTGAAGAGAACCAACAGTTTCCCTGAGTTTACCTCCAGGGTGTGTCCGGCTCCCTGTGAGGCGGCATGTACCTGCGGGCTTAACGGAGACCCTGTAAGCATTAAGGAAAACGAGTACGCGGTCATTGAGCAGGCCTACGTCCAGGGGCTGGCGGCAGCCAGGCCTCCCAGGATACGGACGGGAAAAAAAGTGGCGGTGGTGGGTTCCGGCCCCGCGGGGCTGGCGGCAGCTGACCAGCTGAACAAGAGAGGTCACAGCGTGACGGTATTTGAGCGGGAAGACCGGGCAGGCGGCCTTCTCATGTACGGCATCCCCAACATGAAGCTGGAGAAAACCATTGTTGACCGCAAGCTTCAGGTTATGAAGGCGGAGGGCGTTGTTTTTGAGACCAATGTAAATGTGGGAAAAGACTACAAGGCAGCCAGGCTCCTGAAAGAATTTGACAGCGTCATACTGGCCTGCGGAGCCTCCAGTCCAAGAGACATCCAGGTGCCGGGAAGGGAGGCGGAGGGCATTTACTTTGCCGTGGATTTTTTAAAAGCCACCACAAAGAGCCTTCTGGATTCGGGCCTGGCAGACGGAAAGTTTATTTCGGCAAAGGGAAAGCATGTGGTGGTCATCGGCGGCGGAGACACGGGAAATGACTGTGTGGGTACCGTGATCCGCCAGGGGTGCGCCTCTGTGACCCAGCTGGAGATGATGCCAAAGCTTCCGGACACCCGGGCACAGGACAACACCTGGCCGGAGTGGCCCAGGGTCTGTAAGACGGATTACGGCCAGGAGGAGGCCATTGCCGTGTTCGGGAAAGATCCCAGGGTCTATGAGACCACGGTGAAGGAATTTAAGAAAGACAAGAGCGGGAAAGTCCGGGGAGCGGTACTTGTGAAGGTGGAGAGGACCAAGGATCCAAAGACAGGGAAGCCGGGGATGGTCCCTGTGGCCGGAAGCGAGGGAGAGATCGCCGCGGACCTGGTTCTCATCGCGGCAGGATTTGCGGGAAGCCAGAAATATGTGGCGGATGCCTTTGGGGTGAAGCTGGATACAAAGGGAAATGTAGCCGCGGAGAGGGACAGCTATAAGACCAACGTGGACCATGTGTTTGTTGCCGGGGATATGCGCAGGGGCCAGTCTCTTGTGGTGTGGGCCATCCGGGAAGGAAGAGAGGCGGCCAGGGAAGTGGACAGAGGGCTTATGGGGTATACCAATCTCATGTAGGCCGGAAAGCCGCCCTTTGAGGGGCCCATAAAGAACCTGCCATGACAAAACCGGCACCGCGCCGCCAGGGGTTGGGTACGGATTTACCCAAGGCCTGGGGCCCGGTGCCGGTTTTGTCTATATACGGACAGATCACCGATAGATCTTGTTGTGCTCAAAGATAGGCTCGCTGGTCAGCTCCACGCCCAGGCGCTGGAAGGTGTGGATATCCACGTTGGACAGCATCACGGAGGTGTGGGCCTGGCAGCCTTTCAGTTTGGACAGCTGATCTAAGGCTTTCTGGGCATTTTCGTCTGTGGCGGCGCACATGGACAGGGCGATGAGCACCTCATCGGTGTGGAGCCTTGGGTTTTTGCTGCCAAAGTAGTTGACTTTCAGTTTCTGGATCGGTTCGATGGCTGATGGGGCAATGAGATGAATATTGTCAGGGATCTCCCCTAAAGCCTTGACGGCATTGAGAAGCAAGGCAGCGGAGGAACCTAAGAGGCTGCTGGTCTTTCCCGTGACGATCCGGCCGTCGGGCAGTTCCATGGCCGCGGAAGGGGACTGGCTCTGTTCTGCCTTCTCATTGGCAGCCACAGCCACTTTCCGGTCCCTGGCAGTGATCCTGGAGTGTTTCATAAGAAGTTCGATTTTAAACACTTCATCCTGGGAGCCTTCTCCCCTGGCCAGGCGGTTTAACGCGTGGTAGTAGCGGCGGATGATCTCCTGGAGGGAGGCTTCCCGGCAGGCCTCGTCATCAATGACGCAGTTGCCGGCCATGTTGACCCCCATGTCTGTGGGGGACTTGTAGGGGCTGGAGCCGTAGATGCCTTCAAATATGGCCCCCAGCACAGGGAAGATCTCCACATCCCGGTTGTAATTGACAGCGGTTTCCCCGTAGGCCTCTAAGTGGAAGGGATCGATCATATTGACATCATTGAGATCAGCGGTAGCTGCCTCGTAGGCCAGGTTCACAGGGTGCTTTAAGGGCAGGTTCCAGATGGGAAAGGTCTCAAATTTCGCGTATCCCGCCTTGATGCCCCGGCGGTTTTCGTGGTAGAGCTGGGACAGGCAGGTGGCCATCTTGCCGCTTCCCGGCCCCGGCGCTGTGACGATGACTAAAGGTCTGGAGGTTTCTATGTAATCATTTTTTCCAAAACCATTGTCGCTTACAATGGTGAGAATGTTGTTGGGATAACCTTCTATGCGGTAATGCCGGTAGACCCGGATGCCCATGCGCTCTAACTTTTCTTTGAAGAGATCAGCGGCAGGCTGTCCGGTGTACTGAGTGATCACTACGCTGCCCACATACAGTCCCCGGTCCTGGAAAGACTGGATCAGGCGCAGCACATCCACATCATAGGTGATTCCCAGATCATAGCGGATCTTGTTCTTTTCGATGTCAGCGGCATTGATGGCCACCACGATCTCCGCCTGGTCGGCAAGCTGCATCAGCATCTGCAGCTTGCTGTCAGGGGCAAAACCAGGGAGAACCCTGGAGGCGTGGTAGTCGTCAAACAGTTTTCCGCCAAATTCCAGATAGAGCTTGTTTCCGAATTGACTGATCCGCTGCCGGATATGCTCTGATTGCGTGGTCTCGTACTTCTGATTGTCAAATCCTGTTTTCATAGATATATTCCCTTCCGTGATAATTGGCCGTTGGTTCCAGAGATTTCCCGTAATGTCAGAAAAATCTAACGCACAACTTAGTTTACCATATTTTTAAATTCCCCGCAAGGAAGTTTGTCAGCTGTCATGGGGTATAACCGTAAGGAAAGCTTGTTGAGAAAAGATGTACAGGATGACCTCTTGAAAAATGAGTTAGCATATGCTAATATAGGATACAAGTTAGCAATAACTAACCACATAGTTTTCTCTGTTTCGGAGAACATAGTCATGGAGAGGAGGAGCAAAACAGGATGTCGGCGGAGACCATGTTAGCATTTTTAGATCAATGCAGTCTGGAATCCAGACTTGGATTTTTTGTGGCCAGCCATTGTGCCCCTGTGCTGAAGGGGATCAAGATTTCCAACATCATGACAGCGGAGAGGGGGACATGGAAAAGGCTTGTGAGATCCTTAAAAGGCAGCAATATCCTGTGCGTCCTGCTGTCAGCTCAGGGAGGGAGGGAAGTCCTTCTGCTCTATCGCTATGAGAAACTGAGAGAGCATCTTATGAAAGAACAGGTGCGAAAGTTCCTGGAAAGCCAGGGTTACGATGACATTCGTGTCC
>Ga0137297_11535_pt1 | contig 13058 bp, 13 predicted proteins | sample RamsorincwithD2O_FD_97191 | JGI IMG/M metagenome (GOLD analysis project Ga0137297, IMG submission 97191) | Mouse cecal microbial communities from Vienna, Austria - Mucin amended with D2O | ecosystem: Host-associated > Mammals > Digestive system > Large intestine > Cecum | place: Austria: Vienna... | reverse complement strand
GCATTGATTGTGGCAATCGGTATGCGAAAAAAAGAGGAAGTTGCCGGAACATTTGAGCATTTGGAACATATTTGGGACGAATATGAGGTCTATGAAAAATCAAGGGATGCGCAGGAGAGAAAGTGAGGGCGGTTATGCCGGAATGTATCGTAATTGGCGGCGGCGCAGCAGGCATGATGGCGGCGGGAACCGCTGCTGCGGCGGGAGTGGAAACGGCAATACTAGAAAAAAATAAAATGTTGGGACGCAAACTGCGTATTACCGGAAAAGGCCGCTGCAATGTGACAAATGCAGGCAGCATGGAGGACATGATGCAGCAGATACCGGGCAATGCAAAGTTTTTATTTAGTGCTTTTCGCGGATTCACCAACGAAGATACTGTCGCTTTTTTTGAAGCGCAGGGCGTGCCGCTGAAAACAGAACGCGGCGGTCGGGTGTTCCCGCAGAGCGATAAAGCAATTGATGTTGTGCAGGCGCTGATTCGGTTCTGCCGGACGGGCGGCGTGAAATATGTGCAGGGACAGGCGGAAGAAATTGTAACAGAGCATGACATAGTATGTGGAGTGCGGCTGCAAAACGGAATGGAAATTCCCTGCCGCCGCGTGATTCTTGCAACCGGCGGAAAAAGTTATCCGCTGACAGGTTCTACCGGCGACGGATACTACATGGCGCAAAATCTGGGACATACCATTGTGCCGCCGCGCGCGTCGCTGGTGCCTGTGGAAACGGAGGAAGCATGGGTTCATGTCATGCAGGGACTGTCGCTGAAAAATGTTCAGCTGTCGCTGCTTGAAAATGGGAAAAAGATTTTTGAGGAACAGGGAGAACTGCTGTTCACGCATTTCGGACTTTCCGGTCCGTTGGTGCTCAGTGCGAGTTGCCATATGCGGCATTTGCCGCAGCGGCAATATGAAATCGTCATTGATTTAAAACCGGCGTTAGAGGAAAAAAAACTGGAAGAACGGTTGCTGCGTGATTTTGCGGAATATGCCAATCGGGATTTTATCAACTATTTACCGTCATTGGTGCCGCAGAAGTTAACAGACTATCTGCTACGGGAAAGTGGCATAGGAGCGCATGAAAAAGTGCATCAAATCCGCCGGCAGCAGCGCGGAAGTATTGTAAAAGCATTGAAAGAAATGCGGATTCCGGTGAGTAAACTGCGCCCCATCGAAGAAGCAATTATCACGGCGGGCGGCGTGAATGTGAAAGAAATCAATCCGTCAACCATGCAGTCCAAACGGATAGCAGGGCTCTATTTTGCAGGAGAAGTGATGGACGTAGACGCCTACACCGGCGGCTATAACCTGCAAATTGCTTTTTCAACAGGTGCTTTGGCGGGACAGCTCAGGGGATAAATCGTGACAATGTAGTTGACAAACATTTTTTTTATCAGTATAATATTGGTATAGAAAATTGATAGAAATAGAAGCTGTTCCTGTTTTTTCGAGGATAGGGAAGAAAAGGAGTTGTTCGGCTTGTACTTGGTAGCAGGTGCATTGACTGGGTTAGTTGCAGCGGGGGGAGCTAGTACTGTTTGGATTCTGGCACCTTTTTTTTTGCTAGCTGCCAGACATTTAGAGGCATATGATGCGGTGGGTATTTCCCTCGCAGTTGAATTTGTTTTATATTTATTTTTGTTTTGCATGAAAGGCAGCGCTTGCCGTCCGAACTGGAAAACGTTGATTGTGGGAACGGTGCCGCTGATTGTGGGAACGGTAGTGGGCGGCTATGTTTCCAAAGAGATTCCGGAACAGATATTCCAGTGGATTTTGTTTGGTTCAACGTTGATTGCAGGTATTGTGATGTTTGTTTGCGGGAAGAACATGTTTGGGCAAAAAGAGGAAGAAGCGGCTGTACCGTACCGACCATGGCGATATGTGTGGTGGATGTTGCTGGCAGGCTTGCTGAGCGGTACATTTGGACTGGGCAGCGCATTGATTGCGGTTTTGATTGTTTCCGGCAGAAAGCGGCTTGCGGTTCACATGGAACTGGATACCGGAATATTTTTTATAGCGCTTAGCGCTATGGTAGGATATTTAATGCACAGTGTCTGTGGAACAGTGGATTTGCTGGAGGTTGTTGTTTGTGCGGCATTTGCACTTGCGGCGTTTCGGCTAGTTACTGTTTTTATGAACGCGAAAACAAATGTATATACAAAATTGGTTGGAGCAATTTTGTTGATTGCGGTTGTGATTTTTGTGCCAATTTATTTGTTTGTATAAAAAAATGAAAAAAAGACTTGATAAATGTGAAAAAATATGGTAAAATACTATGGTGATTAAGTCAAAACGCAAGAAAATAGTGAAGTGGGAGCTGATTAAAGAATGGAAATAGCAGTGAAAATTGTCGGTGTTTTGCATATTATTGTAGCCTTAATTATTATCGCCGTGATTCTGCTGCAGCAGGCTAAAAAACCGGGAATGTCCGGCGTGTTGGGCGGTAACATGGATAATTCTTATTATGGAAGAAACAAAGGAAGAACGAAAGACGGCATGTTGGCAAAAGCAACAGCAGCATGTGCGATTATATTCCTATGTACTTCTTTGTTTTTGGCATATAATTTTGCAATTACCAATAAAGTGGAAGGCACAGACGGCACCGGTACAGGCATAGAAAATTCGTTGCCGATTGGCGATGACGGTAATTTAACGCTGCCGATTGAAGGTGGTACCGATGAAGCGGGCGAGAGCGAAGCGCCGGTAGAAGGAGCAGAACAGACGCCGGAAGAAGGAACACAGACACCTGCAGAATAATAAAAGAATCATGTAAGCTGTCCGTATGTATGCGGGCAGCTTTTTGTTTGAAAAAGCTGCCTAGGAATAGGCAGCACAACAAAGACGGCAAATATAAACTTTTTGTGAACAATTTCGGAATCAGACAAAACCGCTTGAATTTCATAGCGGCATATGATACAATATATCCTGTATTATTGTATCATTAAACTGCAAGTGGGAATATTTCGACTATGCAGCTCTAATGATGTATACAATGCGGAAAAACGTACAAAACAAAAGATGGATGTCCATATACGGAGGTTACTTGTGTTTGGATATATTCAGGCAGCAAAGGAAGAATTAAAGGTCAAGGAATGGAATACGTTTCGCGCTTACTACTGCGGGCTTTGCAAAACGCAGGGAAAGCTGCTGGGTCCTGTTACGAGGCTGGGGCTGAGTTATGATTTTACAATGCTGAGCGTTTTGCTCGACAGCGTTATGGACGCGCAGACAAAAATCGTGCAGGGGCGGTGTATGCTGAACCCCTTGCGCAAACGACCGGTAGCGGCGCCTTGCGAGGCGTTAGAGTATTGCGCCTATATGAGTGTGGAGTTGACCTATTATAAAATCAAGGACGATATGCTGGACCATACGGTTTCTGCCGGAATTGCCGCGCTGCCGTTTTATGCGCCGCCGCACAAAAAAGTGAAACGGGCGTATGCCGAAAAAGCGGCTGTGATAGAACAATGTTTGCAAACGCTTCATAAACTGGAGAAGGAAAATTGCCGGAATGTGGACGAAGTGGCGGAACAATTTGCGAAAATCATGGAAGAAGTCTTTGCTATGCCAGGATTGGAAGACCGCGTGCTGCGGGTGCTGGGATATAATCTCGGACGCTGGCTCTATTTGGCGGACGCAATAGACGATTTTGAAAAAGACAAAGAAAAAGGACAATATAATCCATTTTCCACGCGGGAAGAAATTTTGGGGAGCGCTGTGCCGCTGTGGTATAATCTCGGTGAAGCGGCAAAGGCGTATGAACTGTTAGATTTGAAAAAAAATAAGGGATTATTGGACAATATTATATATTTAGGGTTACAAGGGACAACGCGGCGGCTGCTGGAGAAATATGACAGTGGTGAAAATGCGGCGGAAAGACGGCAGGACGCCATGGAAAGGAAGAACATCAAATGAACCCATATAGTGTGCTTGGCGTCAGCCAGAACGCGACAGAAGAAGAGATTAAAACGGCGTATCGGAATTTGGTGCGCAAATATCATCCGGACAAATATAAAGACAATCCGCTTTCTGATTTGGCAGCGGAGAAGATGAAGGAAATCAACGAAGCCTACCACATGCTGATGAAACAGAAAAGCAGTCAAAACAATACCTATCAGAATCAAGGCACAGGCGGACAGCAATATGCGGGAACGGGTTCGGCTTCCGCGGAATTTGCAGAAATTGAGAGAATGATTCGCAGCGGTCAGATAGATGCGGCAATGGCGCGGCTGCGCGGCTGCGGGAACCGAAACGCGCAGTGGTATTATTTGATGGGTATGGCGTCGCTGGAAAAGGGTTGGTATAACGAGGCATATAATTCCTTTGCCATGGCAATGCGTATGGAGCCGGGCAATCCGCTTTATCAGCAGGCAATGATGCGTATGCAGCGGCAGGGCGGACAGTTTCGCGATATGGGACAAGGTATGACAGATGCGAGTTGCTGTAGTTGCTGCGGCAATTTGCTTTGCGCAGATTGTTGCTGCGAATGCATGGGCGGGGATTTGATTCCCTGCTGCTAAAAAGGAGGAACAGGATATGCCGCCGATTACATTGCTGATTAAACCGGCGTCAAGTCTGTGTAATTTAAGATGCCGCTATTGTTTTTATCATGATGTAGCCAGCCATAGGGAGACGGCATCTTTTGGCGTGATGCGGGAAGAATTGCTGGAAACGTTGGTGCGCAAAGCATTGGAACAGGCAGACAGACAATGTATGTTTGGATTTCAGGGCGGGGAACCGACACTGGCAGGACTGGATTTTTACCGGAAACTGGTGCAGTTACAAAAGCAGTATAATACCCGCGGAATCCGCATTATTAACACCATTCAGACCAACGGCATGTTGATTGATGATGAATGGGCGGAATTTTTGGCGGAACATGAATTTTTGGTGGGATTGTCGCTGGACGGCACGCGGGAGGTGCATGACCATTTTCGCGTGGATGAAAACGGAAACGGTACTTATGACCGCGTGGTTGCCGCTGCGAAGCGGCTGGAGAAACACCACGCGGAATTTAATATCTTGTGCGTTGTGAACAACTATGTGGCGCGTTACGCCAAGCAGGTGTATCAAAACCTCAAAAAACAAGGATTTCGTTATATTCAGTTCATTCCCTGTCTGGATTCGTTTGGTGAAGAAACGCAAAAGAGTCAGGAATATTCTTTGTCCTTGGAGCGGTTCACTGTTTTTTTAAAATCTACGTTTGATTTATATTATCAGGATTTTGAAAAAGGCGACCCTGTCAGCATTCGGACGTTTGATAACTATGTGACGATGATTGCAGGTTATCCGCCGGAATCCTGCGGCATGGCGGGTATTTGTTCCTGTTATTTTGTCGTGGAGGGAGACGGTAGCGTTTACCCGTGCGATTTTTATGTGTTGGACCGATATCGGCTGGGACATGTGGAACAAGACGATTTTCCGGATATGATGCGCACAGAAACGGCAAAAAAATTTGTTGCGGAATCGGATTACATAGACGAAGCGTGTAAAGTATGCCGCTGGCTGCCTATTTGCCGCGGTGGCTGCCGTCGCCACAGAGAACCGTTTATAGATGGGCGCCCGCGCAAAAATATATATTGTCAGGCATACCAAGAATTTTTTGCTTACGCCTATCCCAGAATGGAGCGCATGGCAAAAAAGCTGCTGGGAAAAAGATAGAGGTGGAACCATGGGATTGATTCACATTTATACCGGAGATGGTAAAGGCAAAACAACAGCGGCGTGCGGATTCATATGCCGTCAGCTTGGGTATGGGAACAAGGTCGTATTGATTCAATTCCTCAAAGGCGGCATAAGCGGAGAATCACTATTTTTGTCGCAAACGGAAAACTGCACAGTTGTGCGTGGGCAAGAGGCGAAGAAATTTGTTTTTCAAATGGACAAGGCAGAAAAACAGCAGGAAGCGGAAATATGCCGCGCATTGTGGAACGAAGCGTGTGAGGCGGTAAAACACGCAGATTTGGTCGTGTTGGACGAAGTGTTTGGCGCGCTGTCCTGCGGTTTGCTGGAACCGGAGGAAACACTACGGCTGGCGGAGCTGCTGCCGGAGCAATGCGAACTGGTATTGACCGGACGGGACGCGCCGGCGGAATGGGTGCGCAGGGCAGATTATGTGACGGAGATGCAGGAAGTGAAACACCCCATGCAGCGCGGCGTACCGGCAAGGCGTGGCATTGAATATTAACAAAAAAATATCAGCCCTCTTGATTGTTTTATCAGGAGGGCTGTTTTATGTATGAAATTATTATTTACAATACTATTTTGGGACAACAGATACCGATATCCCCTGCTAGATAGGAGATATATTGATAGGTCTGTCAAAAAATTTATGCTTCTTCTACCAGTTTCAGCCATTCCTGTGCAATCAGCGTATGACCGGCGAGTGAGGGATGAACGCCGTCCGCCGACCAAATTTCATAGCCGCATTCGATAGATTTGGAAGCAAACAGTCCGTCCAGCGGGAGATAGTGCGCATGAAATTCCTGCGCCATTTTCCGCGCGGCATGAATTTTTGGGTCTAAATCTTCGCGCCAGTTTAATTTATCGGGCACAAACGGCATGAGAAACGGTTCTATCAGCAAAATGGGAATATTGCCGAGCCGTTTGCGTACCTGTGTGAGCAGTGCGCGGTAGTTGGATTCATATTGCTCCGCAGTGGTGGGAGAATCTGAATCAAACCGGCGCCATGTGTCGTTGATACCGATTAAAATGGAAAGAAAATCCGGTTTCAGCGCCAGACAATCTTCCTCCCAGCGCGCCAGTAAATCGCAGGTGCGGTTGCCGGAAATGCCTTTGTTGAGAAATGTGACGTTCATCTTGGGATATTTTGCTGTGAACAGTCCGGCAGCAATGCGGGCATAGCCACGACCCAAATCGTCGGTTTCGCGGTCACGCCCTACATCTGTAATGCTGTCCCCTTGAAACAGGACGGTCATGTTTGGTTGAATCAGCATGGAAAAACCCTCCTATGAAATTTTTTCTCCATTATACTGCTTGTCATGAGCAAAGTCAATAGAAAAACAAAAATAGTGCTGTTTTAAAACAGATATAATTTATAAAAACGGTTTCCGAATGACTTCAGAAACCGTTTTTATAGATGTCATGATTTGATAGGAAAATAAAGATTATTTGGTGTCCTGCAATGCTTGAACGCCTTCCTCGCCTGTGCGGACTTTGACAACGTTTTCCACATCATAGACAAAGATTTTACCGTCGCCAATATGCCCTGTATACAAAATCTTTTTCGCTGTTTCAATGACAGTGCGCACCGGTACTTTGGAAACGATAATTTCCACTTTGATTTTCGGCAGCAGCGTCACGTCCATTTCAACGCCGCGGTAATACTGCGCGTTTCCTTTTTGAATGCCGCAGCCCAGAACATGCGTAAGGGTCATACCTGTCACGCCGATTTCATTCATGGCGTCTTTCAATTCGTCAAATTTGCTCTGTTTCATCACAATGGCAACCTTAGTGAGTTTTTCGCCGGAAACTGCTTCAGCGGAAGCAGCGGGAGCCGTGTAGTGTTCCACAGGAACAGCCTTTTCCACAGGCGCCATGCTTGGCGCAGCTTCGCTGCCGCCTGATGCAGTTAGGTTTGCCATAGGCATAAAGTCTGCATAACTGCTGGCGAGTCCATGTTCCTCGGAGTCAAGACCGGCAATTTCCTCGCTGGCGGAAACGCGCAGTCCCACTGTCTTTTTAATGATGAAGAAAACAATAGTCATGGTAACGGCAACCCAAGCAATGACGGAAACAACGCCCAGCACTTGAATGCCGAAGAATTGGAAACCGCCGCCATAGAATACGCCGCCGTCCAGCGCGAACAGTCCTGTCAAAATGGTGCCCGCCGCGCCGCAGAGTCCGTGAACGCCAACCGCGCCGACAGGGTCGTCGATTTTGAGTTTTTTATCAACAAATTCAATGCCGAATACAACAACAAATGCTGCAATGAGACCGATAATTGCCGCGCCGATGGGCGATACCACGTCGCAGCCTGCTGTAATGGCGACCAGACCTGCCAACACACCGTTGAGCGTCATGGAAACATCCGGTTTTTTATAGCGAATCCAAGTGATTACCATGGTGACACAAGCAGCAACAGCCGCCGCAAGATTTGTCGTCATAAAGATGGAACCCATGGAGAACAGCGTTTCGTCGCCTTCGGCGGAAACGGTAGAACAGCCGTTGAATCCAAACCAACAGAACCACAGAATGAATACGCCGAGCGCCGCAAGCGTCAGGCTATGCCCCAGAATCGCTTTGGATTTTCCGCTTTTGGAATATTTTCCGATACGCGGTCCTAACATTTTTGCGCCAATCAGCGCCGCAACACCGCCAACCATGTGAACGGCGGTGGAACCTGCAAAATCGTGGAATCCAAGCTGCGCGAGCCAGCCGCCGCCCCAAATCCAGTGACCGGAAATGGGATAGATAACCGCGCTGATAACCGCGCTGTAGATACAATAGGAACTGAATTTGGTGCGCTCCGCCATGGCGCCGGAGACGATAGTTGCGGCGGTTGCACAAAATACTGTTTGGAAAATGACAAACGCCCATTTGGGGACGCCTGTAACCCCAACAGATAGCTGTCCACGCCAAACCCGCTGATTTGTCCCTTGCAAACCGGCGCCAGTACTGAAGTATGCCGAAATTCTTCCCGTGCATGGATATTGGACAAATGAACCTCCACCACCGGCAGCCGCACTGCCGCAATCGCGTCCCGCAGCGCATAGGAATAGTGCGTATATGCACCCGCATTCAGCACTACGCCGTCCACTTCCTGCCGTGCCTGATGCAGTCTGTCAATCAGTCCGCCCTCGCTGTTGGACTGAAAAAACATTGTTTCCACACCATATTTTGCTGCATACACTGCAATCCGTTTTTGGACAGATTCCAACGTATCTTTTCCATAATGGTCCGGTTCCCGTTCACCCAACAAATTCAAATTGGGTCCATTCATAATCAACACTTTTTTCATTGCCCGCCATTCCTTTCCTTACGCTGCTTTTATCATCTGACATAATGACAGCTATCTATTACGCATACATGCTTCATATTTCTGTTTCATCTCCAAAGCGTCCTCTGCCTGCGTTCCCGCCGATTCGCATAAAATGACCGGTTCCAGATTGCGCTGTGCCAAAAGTTCCGCCAATGGGTCAAAATCCGGTCCAAACTGACTGTCACGAAAGCACCAATGACGTTTTTCGCCGCCTTTGGTATATTCAATGCGGCTGAAATGACTGTGAAACCGCTTTGCCCGCTCTTTTCCCAGTTTATTTTCCACTGCGTCCAACACTGCCGCAAAATCTTCTTTCGTGTTTAAACACCCCAATCCGCGCGTATGCAAATGACCAAAATCAATGGTCGGCAGCAACCGTTCATCTAACCGGCAAAGCTGAAGCACCTCGTCCAGCGTCCCCAATTGATTGATTTTCCCCATTGTTTCCGGACAAATATGGATTTCTCCAAAGCCCGCCGCGTCTGCTTCCTGCATTGCCATACGAAGTGTCTTTTCCGCCCAGCCCATCGCTTCCTCACGCGTCATCTTAGCGCAGGCACCGCTGTGTACCACAATGCGCTGCGCCCCCATCCACTGTGCCGCCTGCAAGGTCTGCATGATATAATCAATACTTTTCTTTCGTTTGTCTTCGTCATCTGTTGCTAAATTAATGTAATACGGTGCATGGACACTGAGCGCAATATCACGTTCTTTTGCTTTTGCACCTAATGTTTTTGCCATCTTCTCTGACAGCCGCACCCCTCTTGTACAGGGATATTCATAGGCGTTCAACCCCAAGTTTGAAAGCCACTCCGGCATCTCAAGCGATGATTTATGTCCTTCTTCATAAAATGCCTGTGCATTTCCTTCCGGTCCAAATCGAATCATAGTCATTCTCCTGTTTCTGCTGTACCTGCTGCCGGCACGCACCAATATCCTTCAAGACAGTTATGCCTGCCCTTTTCAGAGCAATGATATAGGTATAGTTTATCATAATTTTTCCCATAATACAAGTGAATTTTGTAAACATACGGTGAACAAAGTTTCATCAAAGAAAGAAGGCTGCTTATGCTTGTCCGCCTCGGTTTCGTTGCTATGAGTGTCCATTTGAAAGACGCTTCCCCCTCCAAAACCATCACCCGCACCCGTTTTGAAGCATTGGGCGACTCACAGCGCGCACTGAACGCCGTCCGTTCTCTAGTAGAAATCAATGCACAAAACACTTTGCGCCTGCTGCGCTACTGCGGCAGTCGCGGTATTCATCTCTACCGGCTGACTTCTAAACTGGTTCCGCTTGCAACCATTTTGTTGCAAACCCACGAACTGCAAGAACTTGTTTCCGCCCGCGCTTTGCAACTGTTTTCCGAATGCGGTGAAACTGTGAAAGAACAACATATGCGCATATCTGCCCATCCTGATCATTTCACAGTACTTGGCAGTACCAATCCGTCAGTTGTTGAAAGCGCTATATTAAATCTACGCTATCACCATGAAATTTTGGAGCTTATGGGGCTTTCGGATAGCTGTTATCAATTGGTATTGCACGTCGGCTCTGCTGCCGGCGGCAAAGAAGCTGCCATAAAACGTTTTGCTGAAACTTTTGAAAAGTTGCCTCCTATGTTGCAGCGACGGCTCATATTAGAAAATGATGATAAAACATATACTACCAGCGAAACTTTGTCTCTTTGCCAACAACTGAAAATCCCCATGGTATTTGACGTCCATCATATGATATGCAATGGCGTGCCGGATGATACCCTGCTGCTGCCGGAAATTTTACGGACATGGGACGGTCAAACATTCCCACCAAAATTTCATTTTTCCTCGCCGCGCAGTCCACAATCGCCGCGCGCCCATGCTGACTATATTGACCCTTGTAGTTTTTTGGAATTCCTCATGCAGCTAAAAAACGCCGGCGCACAGCAAGCGGATATCATGCTGGAAGCAAAACAAAAAGATGAAGCGCTCTTCACATTGATGCGCTTTCTATCAGACCGCAAAGATATACAACCGATAGACGGCGGTAGTTTTATGGTATAATAACTATATATCACGAGGGGGACTCCTTCTAGAACGTAAAACAATTCTGTCAAGCCGCCCCCTCGTGGACACCCCCAATTATCGCTACGGATATTTCGCCCCCTAAATGTCCTCCGACTTTGTGCAAAGCATAAAGTCTCCCCCTCTTACTTTTCTTGGGAAAAAATATCCTCCGCTCTTTCGCCCCCCCTTTTTTGCAGCGTCCTTCACTCGTACGTCGCGTCTCATTCTTCGACACTCCGGACGCTGTATGGTATGGAATATCTGGCACGCGCGTGCCCCAGAGGGTATGTCCGAAGATTTCATGAATGAAAATTTCAGAATTCTCTATATTTTGGTACTTTTTGCGTCAAAAGTACATTATGATATTATAAAAGCCTTTCCGATTTTGCTTCAACCGGAAAGGCTTTGCTATTTTTTAATTTGCCGACAATGCAAACAATTCTTTTGCCATCTGTACATCACGGATACGCATACCTTCAAACTTGTTATATGCTTCTGACCCTTCCTCCAGAGGATTTTCTTCAACAACACTAATGCCATAAATAATATTTTTGTCCGCGGAACGCGCAATCACTTCCGGCATAGTCATCATCTGGCTTTTTTCCCATGTCTCCCAAGTCTCTTTATCCGCAATAACAATTTTCCCCAAAATCTCTTCATTGCCTTTAAAGGTATACATCAAGCTAATATATGCCACTACGGCATCTTCGTTTGTCATATCCAAAACGTCCGCACGGTAATTACCCTTCCACACCTCTGGTACATGCAAAACAAACTTGTATTTATTGTTAATATATTCACCGTTTTCCGCAATTTCTCCCTGTCCATTTTGCGTAAAATCAATATATTTGGAGAATCTTTCCATCTTGTTTTTCTTTTCCGAGCCTTCGCCATTCTCCTGCTGTCCATCTCCATTCTGAGAAGATTGAGATGTATTAGGGCGCGCACCATTTTCCTGCGACACAGACGGTTCTTTGTTCAAAAAATATGCCGCCAGTATGATTCCAATAACGATAAGCCCAACCAATAGCGCGGCAATCAGTATTCCTTTCCTTTTCATTTATCCGGCTCCTCTCCATTTATCCCTATCGCCCTTAGAGAATTTGTTTCATCTTTCTCCATTCAACTACCCCGCACCATATTGAATATCTTTAGCATACCATAAGAACCTGTTCCTGTCAATAACATTCCCATGATAATTCTTTAAAATACAGATATCGGTTATCTTTTTGCACCAACAGAAAAATATTGAAATAGTTCTTGACAAACATAATAGGATATGATAGAATAAATATTGTATGAAAAATGAAATATAGGGGTATAGCTCAGTTGGTAGAGCAGTGGTCTCCAAAACCACGTGCCGAGGGTTCAAGTCCTTCTGCCCCTGCCACACACAAAAGTCTTGAACACGTTGTATGGTCAGCGGTTCAAGGCTTTTTTCTTTTGTCTTTTTATTCTTCTTTCTAACCGTTTTCCCTTGATTTTCTAACCGTTTTCTAACCATTTTTTATTCAAAATATTTTACTCTATCGTCAAACAAGTATCAATCGCTAATATGCGGTCGTGTATTTCATCCAACCTTACTTAAAATGGGCATTAACATCTTATCCGTTTTCATCTGTTTTCAAACATTCCGTTTGTTACATCATCAAAAAAGCATCACTATTTACAGCGATTTCCAAACGATATGTTATTCATGCAGATTAATTTTTGACTCAATTTCGCTTATGCTATATATACAAATAATCTGAAAAGAACTTTTCCTTCTCTTTGTTTACAGCGGCTCAAAATTTGCACCGCCTTAGAACAATTCGCAGGCGGGGCTTGCTAAACTCGAAATCGTTTTTTCCAAAAGGGCACATAGGTTCGAACCTCGCCATCTCCTCCAAAAAAAAGGACTGCAATTTTGATACAAAGTCGCAGTCCTTTTTTCATGTTTGAAATAGTTCGATTTCAGGTCATTTATGTCTTTCATACAAAAATAAGCCATATTAGTCTTCTTCAAAGCAGCAAAAACA
>Ga0137297_11531_pt1 | contig 13080 bp, 11 predicted proteins | sample RamsorincwithD2O_FD_97191 | JGI IMG/M metagenome (GOLD analysis project Ga0137297, IMG submission 97191) | Mouse cecal microbial communities from Vienna, Austria - Mucin amended with D2O | ecosystem: Host-associated > Mammals > Digestive system > Large intestine > Cecum | place: Austria: Vienna... | reverse complement strand
TTCATCAATTGCAATAGCAATAGGGCTTGCAATATTATCTAAAAGTGGAAACTTCAATAAATATTCTAGCTATTTAGTAGGAGATATTTTAAGTATATCAGAAAAAGAAATAATTTATTTATTATTTGCATTTATATTAACATTTATATTCTGGTATTATATGTTTAATAAAATAAATGCAGTAAGTTTAAACAAAACTCTTTCTAATAGTAAAGGAATAAATACAAGTTTAATGGAAAATACTTTTGCTATATTAATAGCTATAATGGTAATGATATCAATAAGGTGGATAGGAATATTATTAATAAATTCTTTAATAATATTACCAGTAGCATCAAGTAGAAATATAGCTACGAATATGAGAACTTATCATTTAATTGCAATAATATTTGCTTTGTTTTCTGGCATATTAGGTTTAGTAATTTCTTATTACACAAATATACCAACAGGACCTATGATAGTAATAATATCTGGAATAATATATTTTTTAACATTTGGATTAAAAAAACTAAATAGGAGGAATTATTAAAAGTGAAGAAAAAGCTTATTATCTTTATTATCATATCTGTTTTAATTGCAGGTACAGCATTAATTGTATATATAAATAAAACTGAACCATCAATGTGCTTAAAAAATTATTTTAAGTGTTTAAATGATAAAGATTATGAAGGCATGTATAACTATGTTATTACAGACTTATCTAAAGAGGATTTTATAACTAGAGTAAAAAACATTTATGAAGGAATGGAAGCCTCTGATATAAATGCCACAGTAATTACAAATTTTAATGAAGAGAATAATCAAGATATAGTTAATATTACATACAATAATTCTATGAAAACAATTGCAGGAAGTGCAAATTTCGTAAATACAGTAAAGGTAAAAAAAGATGGAGAAGAATATAAAATTTTATGGAATTCATCAGTAATATTTTCAGAATTAAAAGACGAATACAAAGTAAGGGTAACATCACTTAAAAGTACAAGAGGTGCAATTTACGATAGAAACAAAGTAGCACTTGCAAAAGATGGAGAAATATATTATGTTGGATTAGTAGCAGGGAAAGTAGATGAAAGTACAGATTTAGATAAATTATCAAGATTATTAGGAATAACAAAAGAAACCATACAAAAGTCATTAAATGAATCATATGTTAAAGAGGATACATTCGTACCATTAAGAAAGATATCTAAAAATAATCAGGAAACAAAAAATGAATTATTAAAAATAAAAGGGGTACTTATAACAGATATTACTGAAAGAGTATATCCATATAAAGAAGCGGCATCAATTTTAACAGGATATGTACAAGAAAAAGAAGGAAAAACAGGATTAGAGTATGCATATAATGATAGACTTAAAGGTACTGATGGTGAGGAAATATATATAATAGATGAGTCTGGAAATAAAGTAAAAACACTAATAAAAAGAGATGTAAAAGATGGAGAAGATATCCAGACAACAATAGATATAGAAATTCAAAAAGAATTGTATAATAAATTCAAAGAGGATAGAGGTGTATCTATTGCAATGAATTATAACACAGGGGAGTTATTAGCTTTAGTGAGTACACCTTCATATGATGCAAATAACGTAGCTTTAGGATTAACAGATGAAGAATGGAATAATATGCAAAATGATGAAAACAAACCTATGTATAATCGTTATTTATCAACATATACACCAGGATCTTCATTAAAACCAGTTGTAGGAGCAATTGGACTTATGAATAATAGCTTTAGCAGTGATGACGATTTTGGAGAAAGCACTGATAAGTGGCAAAATAGTGACTCATGGGGAGACTTGTATGTTACAACAATGACCAAATATTCTGGCGAGGCTAATTTAAGAAATGCACTTATACATTCAGATAATATATACTTTGCAAAAGCTGCTCTAAAAATAGGAAAAAAGAAATTACAAGATGGATTAGATAAATTTGGTTTTAATGATAAAATAACATTTGTGCAAGATATTTCAAAATCAACATATGGATTAATGGACAGTGAATCTAGTATAGCAAATAGTGGATATGGTCAAGATCAAATGCTAGTAAATCCAATACACATGGCAATGATATATACAAGCTTTGCAAATGGGGGAAATATAGTAATGCCATGTTTAGAATATACAGAAACTAAATATTATAAGCAAAATGTAATATCTAGTGAAATAGCAGATATTATAAAAAATGATTTAATTCAGGTAGTAGAAGAGGGAACAGGTAAAGAGGCAAAAATACCAGGTAAAACAATTGCAGGAAAAACTGGTACAGCAGAGATAAAAGAAAACCAGCAAGATCAAAATGGAACAGAAATAGGATGGTTTAATTCGTTTGATGAAAATGGATTATTAATAGTAAGTATGATAGAAGATGTAAAAGAAAGAGGAGGAAGCCATTACTTACTACCAAAAATAAAATCAGTTTATGAAACTTATAAATAAAAGTTATAAAACAAGCATAAATATAATAATGTATATTACTTAATGAAAGGAGATATTATGGGAAAAGTAATGTGGAAACCAGGAACGTTTGAATATCCAATACCAGCAGCAATGGTAACTTGTGGGGATATGGAAAAGTCAAATATTTTAACAATAGCATGGACAGGAATATTAAATTCAGATCCAGCTATGGTTTATATATCTGTAAGACCAACTAGATATTCATATAATATAATAAAGGAAAGTAAAGAATTTGTCATAAACTTAACTACTGAAGACTTAGCATATAAAACAGACTGGTGTGGAGTAAAAACAGGAGAGAAAGTAGACAAATTCAAAGAAATGAAGCTAACAAAGCAAAAAGCAAATGTAGTAAGATGCCCTCTTATAAAAGAAAGCCCTGTTTCAATAGAATGTAAAGTAAAAGATATAGTAGATTTAGGAAGTCATCATATGTTTGTAGCAGAAGTACTATGTATAGATGCAGATGAAAAATATATAGATGAAAAAGGTGCTTTCGACATTTCAAAATGCAAACTTATAGCATATGCTAATGGAGGATACTATGCATTAGGAAAAAAGATAGGTACATTTGGATATTCAGTAAAAAAGAAAAAGTAGGAGAAATCCTACTTTTCTTGAGACCAATAAAAATGGAATAAGAGATATTATTTCTAATATCTCCGGAATTATTTGGTTTTTGGAATGCATCTTAAATTTATATAATAAATTTAGTCCGCTAAGTATTATTTATCACAATATTAAAAAAAATGCAATAGTTTATAAAAAATTAATTAATATTTTTGTGACTATATTTTAATTTAGTTGCCATACCTCCTCTTATGTGCCTTTCTGCTTTATTTTCATCAAGTATTTTTCTTACTTCTAAAGCTAGAGTAGGGCTTATTTCAAGTAACCTTTCAGAAACATCCTTATGCACAGTACTTTTAGATATACCAAATTTTTTAGCAGCTCCTCGTACAGTATCTTTACTATCTATTATATAATGTGCTAAATTAACTGCACGTTTTTCTATATATATCTTTTCCAACTGAAAAACCTCCTTAGAACTTCTGTTGGTAAATTGTATTCAATTAAAGGTTGTATTAGAACATATTAATACACAATAATTATTGCTAAACGTAAGACATAAAACCCTTTACTTTTAGCATAAAATGATATAAAATAAATAAAAGTTTAGGAGCAAATATGAAAGATCTATCCAATGAAAATATTATTCATATTAAAAGAAATAATATAGAATATATACAATTTAAAAAACTATTAGATTATAAAGAAATTGTAAATGCATTTACGTTAAATAAATTTGGATTTGATATTGGAAGTAATAGCACATTTATTCAAAATAAAGATAAATTTGTAGAGAACTATAAAATATTAGCAAAGGATTTAAATATAGACTATAACAATATAATTAGACCATATCAAACACATACAGACTGTATAAAAATAGTAGAAAAACAAGTAAAAGAAATATCAATTTTCCCAGATGAACTAACAAATGTAGATGGACTTTTAACAACAAAGTCTAATATAGTATTTTCATTAACATATGCAGACTGTACACCACTATTTTTGTATGATCCAATAAAAAAAGTAATTGGTAACATACATTCTGGATGGAGAGGGACAGTTCAAAAGATAGGTCAAAAAGCAGTTAAAACGATGATAGAAAAATATAATTCTAATCCAAAAGATATAATTTGCTGCATAGGGCCAACAATTAGAAAATGCCATTTTGAAGTAGATGAAGATGTTATGAATTTATTTCATAAACAATTTTATAATATTAGCAAAGTTAATAACATAATAGAAAAAAAGCCAAATAATAAATATAATATAGATACAGTGTTAATTAACAAATTAATGTTAAAAGAAATAGGATTAATTGATAAAAATATAATTGATAGTAATATATGTTCTTGTTGCAACTCAGATATAATACATTCATATAGAATGAATAAAGAAAAAGCAGGAAGATGTACAGCTATTATAGGATTGAGGAAATAAGGAGGAAACTAATGCGTTATCCAGAAAATTTAAAGATAGGTGATACCATTGGAATTTGTGCACCATCAAGTGGAATAGTAGAACCAGAAAAAATAGAAAAATTAGATAGAGCAATAGAAAACTTAAAAGCATTAGGATATAATGTAATTGAAACTGCAAGTGTAAGAAAAGATATAAAAGGAAGAAGTGCATCAGCAAAGATTAGAGCTGAAGAATTTATGAGCCTTTATGAAAATGAAGAAGTAAAATTAATAATGTATGCTTGTTGTGGCGACTTCTTAATGGAAATGCTAGATTATATAGATTTTAACAAATTATCAAACATGAAACCAAAATGGACACAAGGATTTTCAGATATTACTCACTTAAGTTTTTTATTAAATACAATTTGTGATATACCTAGTATTTATTGCGAAAATGTAAAAGAATATGGAATGAAGAATATTTATTATAACTTAATAGATTGTTTAAAAATAGAATCAGGAGAAGAAATAATTCAGAATTCTTTTGAAAAATATCAAGATGGTAAAGAAAGCAATGAAGATGGAACATATAATCTAACAGCTCCAGTGAAATGGGAAAACATAACAGGAAACAAAAAGATAGTAGTTGAGGGCAGAGCATTAGGAGGATGTTTGGACTGCGTAGATACATTAATTGGAACAGAATTTGATAAAGTAACAAAATATATAGAAAAATATAAAAAAGATGGAATAATATGGTTCTTAGAATGCTATGAAATGAATACACCTCAATTAGAAAGAATACTATGGAAAATGAAACACGCAAACTATTTTAATAATTGCAAAGGAATCATATTTGGTAGATCATATATAATGCGTGAAGATTATGAAATAACATTTAATGAAGCAATATTAGATGTTTTAAAAGATTTAAATATTCCAATTATTATTGGTGCAGATATAGGACATGTTCCACCACAACTTGCAATAACAAATGGAGCAATATTAAAAATAACATCAGAAAACGGAAAAGGAAAAGTAGAAACATATTTAAAATAAGGAGATAAAAAATGCCATCATCATTTATACATTTATGTGTTGCAAAAGAAATAGTAAATAAAATTTCAGTAGATGAAGAACAATTTTTATATGGAAACATTTTACCAGATTATATTAAAAATAAGACAGATTACAAGACAAAAGATAAATTACATTTTTATAGAAAAACTATAGTAAATGGTATTACAAAAAAGAATGTAGACATAGAAGAATTTTTAAATACATATGGAAATGAAATAAAAGATAGTGTAAGTTTAGGAATTTATAGTCATTTTATGACTGATCATTTTTGGATTAATAAATTTATTAAAAATCATTTGGTAAAGGAAAACGAAATAGTTTATTTAAAAACAACCAGAGGACTTATAAGAAATAATAGAATTACAGTATATAGAGACTATGATAGAATGCTTGAATGGATAGTAAATAATTATAATTTATCAATTGAATTTATAAAAAATGTAAATTACAATGGCTTTTTTAGCAATATTTATGGTATGCCAAAAGAAAAAATATATAATAAAATGAATGAATATATGAATCAAGCAAGAAAAGAAGAAATGGAGATTTTTACAAAAGAAGAAATAGAAGAATTTGTAGAAGAAACTTCACAAGAAGTATTAAAAAGATTAAAAGAAATAATGTAAAATAAAGGAATAATTATATGTACGAAACATGGGAAGAGTTAGAAAAATCTATCATAGACTGTAAAAAATGTAAATTGTGTTCAGGAAGAAAAAATATTGTATTTGGAACAGGAAATAAAAATGCAGATATAATGTTTATTGGAGAAGGTCCAGGTGCAGATGAAGATATGCAAGGAATACCTTTTGTTGGAAAAGCAGGTAAACTTATGGACAAGGCTTTTGAAGGATTGGAAATTAATAGAGATAATGTATATATAGCTAATATAGTAAAATGTAGACCACCTCAAAATAGGGTACCAGAAGATGATGAAGCAAATGCTTGCCTAAACTATTTACGCAATCAAGTTATATTAGTAAAGCCCAAAATAATAGTATTATTAGGTAGTACAGCCTTAAAGAATATATTAGGCAATGAGTATGGAATAACTAAAACTAGAGGCAATTGGATTGAAAAAAAGGAAATTATATATATGCCAACATGGCATCCAGCTGCACTTCTTAGAGATGAAAATAAAAAAGTAGAATTTTGGAAAGACCTAAAGCAGGTAGCAAATAAGTATAAGGAGATATTGTGATAAATAGGGAGTAAAAAGTTGAAAAATAATTGCAATTTTGACGTTGTGAAACTGCATTTGAAATTTAATCAACGTACAGTTAAGTACGCCTCATAAATTTCAAACTTGTTTTCTTAGTCAAAATTTAATTCTTTTCCAACTGGATTTATACATTATAGGGAGGAATAAATATGAATAAAATGAACCAAGAAATACAAAATGATATTGATAATTGTTTAAATTGTAAAAATAGACCATGTATGAAAGGCTGCCCTCTTTCTAATACTATACCAGATGTAATACAATGTGTGAAAAATAGAAAAATGGAGGAAGCATATAATAAGTTACTAGATTCTACTATTTTAGGAAGTATATGTGGCAGGATTTGCCCACATTATAAACAATGTATGGGTAGTTGTATTAGAGGAATAAAAGGTCAAAGTATAAAAATAGGAGCAATAGAGTCATTTGTATCAGATTATGGACTATCAAACAATTGGGATGAAAATATAAAAATTAAAGATAATATAAAAAATAAAAAAGTAGCAGTAGTAGGAGGTGGACCAGCAGGTCTTACATGTGCTTATTTCTTAAGAAGAGAAGGAGCAGATGTAACAATATATGAAAAGTATGAAACATTGGGAGGTATACTTTCTCATGGTATACCAGGGTTTAGATTAAATAAAGATATACTTAAAAAAACAATTGATTCAATATTGAAATTAGGAGTAAATGTAAAGTACAATACTGAATTAGGTAAAGATTTTACTGTTACTGAACTAAAAGAAAAATATGATGCTATATTTATAAGTATAGGTGCAAATATATCTACTAACATGAATATACCAGGAGAAAACTTAGAAGGAGTATATGGTGGAAATGAGTTACTAGAAAAAGCAAATCATCCTGATTATAAAGGCAAGAAAGTTGCTGTAATTGGTGGTGGTAATGTGGCTATGGATGCGTCAAGAACCATAAAAAGATTAGGTGCAGGCAAAGTATATGTTATATATAGAAGGGCAGAAGAACAAATGCCAGCAGAGAAAAAAGAAATAGAAGAAGCCAAATTAGATGGAATAGAATTTTTATTTCAAAATAATATAACCAAAATATTAGGAAATGAAAAAGTAGAAAAAATAGAATGTATAAAAACAGAATTAATAAAAAAAGAAGGAGAAGACAGATTATCTCCTGTAAATATAGAAGGTAGCAACTATGAAATAGATATGGACTATGTGGTAATGGCGGTAGGGTCTAAACCAGAGGAAAACTTAATAGCAGAATTTGAAAAAAATAAATGGGGATATATAAATATAAATGATAATATGCAAACATCAATTCCTAATGTATATGCAGGAGGAGATATAGCAGGAGAAAAAGCGACTGTTGCATGGGCAGCAAACTCAGGAAGAAACGCAGCATATTCAATAATAAAAGAATTAAAATAGATTTTTCCATAATATAAAAACAGCCTCCTTTTAAGGAGGTCTGTTTTGGGATTCTTTACCATCTTCGAAAAAATCAACTGTCAATTCAATGCTCTTATTGCCATATGCGTATTTTCCCATGAAAGATAAAAAGTTATTCATAGCATCTCTCATATTTTCTGAGGTATAACCTAAATCTTTATCAGATTTTATCTTGTCACAGTATTTTAAGAGTTCATCTTCACTAATTAATTTTCCATTCTGAAAAATAGAATCCATAATAGGATTAATTTTTTTCAAAAAAGAATAGAACTCTTTAAAGGCATCCTGCAAATCAATGTGTATTTCTCCTTCTTGGTTGCCTGATTTTGTGATAGCAATTAATGAATTTTCATTTAAAACATTGTCAACTAAATCACAAAATTGTTTTCGTTTATTGGCATCTGGAAAAAAGGCCATTATAACCGATTGAGAGTTATTAGAGTCAATGATTTGCCCACAGAAATCTAGTATAAGTTGGAATATATATTCCCCATACCGTTTTTCTTTATTGGGTGGGATGAATACTGTTGTAATAATTTGATCTGCATAGCAGGTGCTTTTTGATACAGTGTTGATGCAATAACTCAATTTGTAATCCCTCCATTTTCTGGCACATAGCCGTAATGTATTTTAATATTAACATAAAACCATAATAAAGTCAAATAAAAAAGAAAGATATAGTATCTTTCTTAAAGTTCATTTTCATTATATTCTTTTTCAGATTTAGTAAAGAATTTCTTAACGAAATCAAAGAAGATATTAAGTTTAGAACGGTTAACTACAGCAAGGTCTTTATTATTAACTATTGATTCATATTTAGAATCCAGTTCATTCATTTTTTGAATATAAAAATCATTAAAAAATGAATAACCATCAACAGTACCAATTAAATTTTGAAAACTATATAAAAATTTTCTATACTCTTCAACTCTTGTAATATCATGTAAATTTTTAGATTCTCTATCAAAAAAAGAAGTTATGATTAAATTTTGAGTGTCAATAAAAACTTTTCGTATTTTGCTTTTATATTCTTTGATTTTATCAGTAGTAGCTTTGAATTTTTTATATTTTAAATCTTCAGTTTGTACTTTTTGATTTAATTTAGCTATTTTTTCTTCATAAGAAACTAATTTATCCAAATTTTGTTGAATTTTAAATGCTTCATCTTCTCCACATGCAGCAACAAATTTATCAAAAAATGCATTATTAGAATAAATAGTGCTATCAAATAATGTGCTAAAATTAGAAACATATCCAATTTGTTTTACTAAATTACATATTAAAGGATAATATGAAGGACTATCTGTAGGAAGAGTAATATCATAATATTTAACAATATCACTTTTTTCACCAATTAAAAAAGATGTAATTAATTGTACAGCCCCTTCATTTAAAGCTGTACCAAAAGCTTTATTACCTACATAAGTGCATAATCCTAATTTTTTTAAATCATCTTTTGAATCTTTAACTTCTTGAATATGATGTATGCATTCATGAACTGCTAAATTTTTTATTTTATCAAAAGTAAGACCTTTTCTAAAATATATAGAAGAGTTCTTATAAAAGTAACAAGCGTCAGATTGATTCTCTGGTAATTCAGCAATATACATAGGAATTCTAGAAATAGTAGTAAAAATATCAGTATAATTAAGCTTAAGTTCAGGCATTTTAGAACATAAAAGCTTAGCTACATATGTTGCAATTTCATTTACATTCAATGTACTAATAGGACATATAACCTTTATACTATTTTTCTCTAATTCAGAATTTACTGATCCCATGTTAGCTTCTCCTTAGTTTTTTCATAAACATTATACAACCATATTACGGAAATATGAATTACAAAAAGATTAAAAAAATATTACAATTCTGTAATATAAACAAATTACTAAAATATATAGCTTTTTTTATATAAGTGTAGTATAATACAGATATCAAACTTTACGGAAATAATGAAAGGAAGGCAAAATGTATAATTTTAAAAGCGTTGAAAAAAAATGGCAAGATAAATGGTATAAAGAAGGAACATTTAATGCAGAAAATGATTACTCAAAAAAGAAGTGGTATGGATTAATAGAATTCCCTTATCCATCAGGACAAGGCTTACATGTAGGACACCCAAGAAGTTATACAGCAATGGATATTATTGCAAGAAAAAAGAGAATGGAAGGATACAATGTATTATTTCCAATAGGTTTTGATGCATTTGGTCTTCCAGCAGAAAACTATGCAATAAAAAATCATGTGCATCCTAAAATTACAACAGAAAATAATATAAACCATTTTAAAGAACAATTAAAAGCATTAGGATTTTCTTTTGATTGGTCAAGAGAAATAAACACAACAGATCCAGATTATTATAAATGGACACAATGGATATTTATAAAATTATATGAACATGGATTAGCATACAAAGCAACAATGCCAATCAATTTTTGCACAGGATGTAAAGTAGGATTAGCAAACGAAGAAGTAGTAAATGGAGTATGTGAAAGATGTGGCAGTCCAGTTGTGCAAAAAGAAAAAAGCCAATGGATGCTTAAAATTACTGAATATGCACAAAGATTAATAGACGATTTAGATGATGTAAATTATTTAGACAAAATTAAAGCTCAACAAAAAAATTGGATAGGAAGAAGTGAAGGAGCAGAAATAAACTTCAAAATAAAAAATACAGATGATACTCTTCTTGTATATACAACAAGACCAGATACAATATTTGGTGCAACATATATGGTAATATCACCTGAACACCCATTTATAGAAAAATATAAAGATAGAATAGAAAACTTAAATGAAGTAAAAGAATATCAAGAAAAAGCAGCAATGAAATCTGAATTTGAACGTTCAGAATTAAACAAAGAAAAAACAGGTATAGAAATAAAAGGATTAAAAGCAATAAATCCTTTAACAAACGAAGAAATCCCAATATGGATATCTGATTATGTTTTAATAACATATGGAACAGGTGCAATTATGGCAGTTCCCGCACATGATGAAAGGGATTTTGAATTTGCAACAAAATTTAATTTACCAATAAAACAAGTTATAGAACCAGTATTTTATGGAAAAGACGAATCTAAAATTAAACCAGAAAAAAAATACACTAAAAGAAATGTTATAAATGTTATTGTAAAACATCCAACAGAAAATAAATATCTATGTGTTAATAATGACAAATTTGGATTTAAAAACTTTGTTATGGGAGGAATTGAAGAAGGAGAAACTCCTATAGAGGCAGCTGTTAGAGAACTTAAAGAAGAAACAGGTTATACAGATTGTAAAGTAGACTATGTATTTGACTTTATATATAGAAGTAGATTTTATGCAGCACATAAAGATGTAAATAGAGACATTACTTGTTACACAGTAGCATTAACATTAAATTCACTAAAACAAGAGAATATATCAGAAGAAGAAAAGAACACACAGTATCCTGTATGGATTGACGAAGATAAATTAAATGATTATTTAACAACAGAAGATCATAAATTTTCACTTGAAATGTATAAAAAACCACAAGCATTTACAAATACAGACTCAGGACTTTTAATAAATTCAGGATTTTTAGATGATTTAGAAGTAAAAGATGCTATAGAAAAAACTATAAAATATATAGAGGACAATAAATTAGGAAAAAGAAAAGTAAATTATAAACTACGTGATTGGGTATTTTCTCGTCAAAGATATTGGGGCGAGCCTATACCAATGGTATATTGCGAAGATTGTGGTTGGGTGCCAATACCAGAAGAAGAATTACCACTAAAATTGCCAGAAGTAGAAGATTATGAACCAGGAGAAAATGGAGAATCACCACTTGCAAAACAAAAAGAATGGATAAAAACAAAATGCCCTCATTGTAATAAAGAGGCTACAAGAGAAACAGATACAATGCCTCAATGGGCAGGATCATCATGGTATTTCTTAAGATATATGGATGCACATAATAATAATGAACTAGCATCTAAAAAAGCACTAGAATATTGGGCTCCAATAGATTGGTATAATGGAGGAATGGAACATACAACACTTCATTTATTATACTCAAGATTTTGGCATAAATTCTTATATGATATAGGAGTAGTACCAACAAAGGAACCATATGCAAAACGTACATCACATGGTATGATATTAGGTAGCAATGGAGAAAAAATGTCAAAATCAAAAGGAAATGTAATTAATCCAGATGACATTATAGAAGAATTTGGAGCAGACAGTTTCAGAGTGTACGAAATGTTTATGGGACCTTTTGATCAAACAGCACCATGGTCTATGGAAAGTATAAAAGGATGCATGAAATTCTTAGATAGAGTTTGGAATATGCAAGAATTTGTAACAGATGGAGAAAATTATTCACCAAAATTTGAACATATGATGCATAAAGCAATCAAAAAAGTATCTAATGATATAGAAGAAATGAAATTTAATACTTCAGTATCAACTTTTATGACAATGGTAAATGAATTCTATAAAGAAAAGAGTATTAATAAAGCTGAATATAAAATATTTTTACAATTATTAAATCCATTTGCACCACATATAACAGAAGAATTATATGAGGTTATAGGAGAAAAAGACACAATAGCAGATACACCTTGGCCAACATATGATGAATCAAAAACTTTAGAAAGCGAAATAGAATTACCAATACAAATTAACGGAAAATTGAGAACTACTATAAATGTAGAAAAGGATTTACCAAAAGAAAATATAGAAAAAATAGTTCATGAAAATGAAAGAGTAAAAACATTGTTAGAAGGAAAGAGTATAGTAAAGGAAATTTATGTTCCAAACAAAATTTACAATATTGTTGTTAAATAAGAGGAAGTTATTATATGAAAAAAAATACAGATGTTAAAAATAAAAAAGAAATAGTGCAAAAAAATAAAAAAATAATGCAGATAGCATTTAG
>Ga0137297_11529_pt1 | contig 13085 bp, 10 predicted proteins | sample RamsorincwithD2O_FD_97191 | JGI IMG/M metagenome (GOLD analysis project Ga0137297, IMG submission 97191) | Mouse cecal microbial communities from Vienna, Austria - Mucin amended with D2O | ecosystem: Host-associated > Mammals > Digestive system > Large intestine > Cecum | place: Austria: Vienna... | reverse complement strand
CAAAACCATCTGATAATCCAACTCCAAGTACAAGTCCATCTTCAAGTACAAAACCAAGTTCAAGTACAAAACCTACTCAAAATAATGATAAGACAATTACTAGTTCACAGGTTCCTAAAGCAGAAAATGGAGAAAGTACAAAAATACCATATACAGGTTTCGAAAATAGTACTGTACTATTAATAGTTTTACTACCTGCAATAGCATTAGCAACCTTCTCGTATATAAAAATTAGACAAATTAATAAAAAAGCTAAAGAAACAATTATAAAATAAATAGTAATAGCTAAAGGCTAGGACGAATGTCGCCCTAGCCTTTGCTTTGCTTTACGGTTTTTTTTATATTTGGTAATTTTCAGCTACATGATGGAATTTAAAAGTTTATCGATTCCATCAGAGTTGTAAAGCAATTCGTATTGACCTCCTTCAAAGAAAAATTTAAGTACAAGTTCCACATAAGCAATAGCGGATTCAAACTCTTCGTTTGAGTCGAAGAGAGATCTGGCGTTGTCAGGAATGAGATCGGTGTAGTTGCTTTCGGGGATGTCTATAACCTGATCAACATGCTTATGAAAATGCAGCTCATCTGCATCGTGGCGTGTGCATACCAGAATGCCAGCTTTTTTTGCTACTGATGATACAGTAGCGCTGGAATGGATCAGTATATAATTTTGGGCTTCCTTGAGAAGTTTTTGAGCTTCTTTGATAAGTCGTTCCTGATCTTCTTGTTTAACGCTTCCACGATTAAAGCGATCCTGGTTTTGCTGATGCGTTGCTAATGCCTGATCATATGTTGCTTGCTGCTCGTTGAGCTTATTTTGGGCCAACCGAAATGCGTGTTGTGCTTCTACCAATGCTTTTCTGGCAGATTCAACCTCCTTTTCGGATACCTCCAGTGCATTAAGACTGGCCTCGACTTCAGCTGTCTGCTCGGAAAGTGTGTTTTCCATAACAGCCAGTTGATTTTCCCTGAACTGTGCACAGTCCTCCTGAAAGCGGATATAATATTGCTTTCGTAAGAGAAACTGACGCATTTTAGTGGGAAGGTGAGCAGAGTCAATTAGCTGCCGATACTCAAGGTGATTTTCTGAGTTAAAGGCGCTTGCTAACTCCCGAATTGTGATACTACCTGTGTTGCTGTTTTGTTGTGCCATAAAAAAACCTCTTTTCTATTTTTTTCTTAGCAAATAGCTAAGTTTTTATATTATATCATGAAAATGGCTATTTTTCAAGAAAAAAGGTGGGGGGGATGATTTGACAGTTTTTATTAATCATGTTAAAATATTTATGTAAAACTTAATTTAACTATGTTAGAAAAGAAATTAGTAGAATTTTATATTTTGTTTTTAGAGAGATAATGGTTGGTGAGAATTATTAACAGATAAAATTTGAATTACAGTTCTTAGTAATAGTTAACGTGTAGCTACGAATAAGCTAATAATGAGGTAATTATTTAAATTATAAATAAAGGTGGTACCACGGAAATTGATTCGTCCTTTAATAGGATAGAATCAATTTTTTTTTTTACATTTTAAGGAGGTGATGCTATGACCCAATGGTTTGATATGAAAACAATAATCCAAGGGTTTTTCTATGAGTTCTCTTTTTGATAGAAACTATATAAAAGAGAGGTAAAATATGAAAGAATTAGAAATGATTAAAAGAAAAGCTGTTCAAATTTTTTCAGAAGAAGAGTTAGAAAAAAAGTTGAATAGTGGTAAAAAATTAATTATTAAATTAGGTGCAGATCCTTCTAGACCAGATTTGCATATAGGGCATAGTGTAGTTTTAAGAGTTTTAAAAATTTTTCAAAATATGGGACATGAAGTTGTTTTTCTTATTGGTGATTTTACAGGAATGATAGGTGACCCTTCCGGAAAAAACAAGACTAGGCCTGCTCTTACATGGGAACAAACAAGAAAATCTGCTGAAACTTATTTGAATCAAGCTACTAAAATTTTAGATAAAAATAAGACTAAAATTGCATTTAATTCAGAATGGCTTTCTAAGTTAACTTTAGAAGATATTATTAGTCTTACTTCTAAATATACTGTGGCTAGAATAATGGAAAGAGATGATTTTAAAAATAGATTTGAAAATGGTTTGCCTTTATCAATGCATGAACTTTTATATCCTTTAATGCAAGGATATGATTCTGTTGCACTTAAAGCAGATATTGAAATTGGAGGAACAGACCAAACTTTTAATTTACTAGTTGGAAGAGAATTACAAAAAGATTATAATCAAGAACCTCAAGTAGTAATGACTTTTCCGCTTTTAGTTGGATTAGATGGTAAGGAAAAAATGAGTAAATCTTTAGATAATTATATAGGACTTAATGATACACCTTTTGATAAATTGGAAAAAAGTATGAAGATTCCAGATAATGTTTTAAAACAATACTTTGAACTTGCTACAGATTTAACTATTGAGAAAATTAATGAAATTATGTCTAAAGATATGAGAGAAGCTCATTTTGAGTTTGCAAAAGAGCTTATAAAAATGTATGATGATATAAACGAATTTGAAGATATTAAGAAAAGATATTTAGAAATTGCTTCAGGTGGAATTCCAGAAGATATATCAGAAATAGAAATAGATGAAAAAGAAATTAATATTTGCGAATTACTTGTTAAAATAGGATTTGCTAATTCAAAAGGTGAAGCTAAGAGAATGATTATAGGTAATGGAGTAAAAATTGATTCTGAATTAAAACAAGATATTAATGAAAAAATTAATATTATATCAGGAAAAACTATTGTTCAATTTGGAAAAAATAAATTTATAAAGATTATTTAAAAAGAAATAAAGAGTATACTATGAAAATAGTATATTCTTTTGTTTTGTCACTTAATAGTCATATATAATTGATAATATTGATATACGTGATATAATATGTGGATAGAAGAGAGGAGTTATCATTATATGAGCAAAATATTATTAATAGAAGATAGTGAAGCAATTATTTTAGGATTAGAATATTTGTTTAAAGAAGAAAAATTTAATTTTGACTTTGCTAAAACCAAGTTAGATGCAATGAGAAAAATTGAAGAGTTGTCATATGATTTGATTTTATTAGATATTACATTACCAGATGGTGATGGATTTGAAATTGCTAAAATAATAAAAGAAAAAATAGATACTCCTATTATATTTTTAACTGCTAAGGATGAAGAAAAAGATGTTGTATATGGATTGGATTTAGGTGCAGAGGACTATATTATTAAACCTTTTAGAAATAGAGAACTAATATCTAGAATTAGAAATGTATTAAGAAGGACAGAAAAAAATGATATTATTGAATGTAAAGGGATAAAAATAGATACTACAATTGGAAAAGTTTTTTTGAAAGATGAGGAGATAATTTTAACTAAATTAGAGTATAAGATTTTACTAAATTTATTTATAAATATGAATAAACTAATAACTCGAGAAGAGATTTTAAATGATATATGGGATATTGCTGGAAATTTTGTTAATGATAATACTCTTACTGTTTATATAAAGAGGATTAGAGAAAAAATTGGTGATAAGAACGGAAACGTTATTACTACGGTGAGAGGGTTAGGATATAGAGTAGAAAAATAGATGGAGGAGATATGAAAAACGTAGTTGCTAGAAAATATATTTTAATATGTGTTGTAATAACAATTGTTTTTTCATTTGTAATGTGGAGAAGTGTAGTACATCAAAATAAAGTTTATGAAAAAGAGATAAATTCTACATTAGTTAATATCATAGGTTTAATTAAAGAAGAATATCCGAATATTTCAGATGAAGAAATAATAGAAATTTTAAACAACGAAGAGTTCTCTAAAGATGGAACAGAGTTGTTAGAAAAATATGGAGTATCTGATGAACTTGTTATAGAAAAAATGCAGGATAGACAAGCTAAGTTTATAATTTATAATATTGTTATAATTATTTTATGTGCTGGAAGTATAGTTAGTGTTTTTGTTATTTACTTAATTAATAGAAAAAAGAAAATTAATTATTTAGATAGTTATTTACAAAAAGTGTCTAATGGAAAATATTATACTGAACTAGAAAAAGAATCAGAGGATGAACTTAATAGATTAAAGGATTCTTTATATAAGATTACTGTTATGTTAAAAGAGGATGCTGAAAGTAAAAGACTACAAAATGAAACAATTTTAAATTCTGTTGCTAATATTTCTCATCAATTAAAAACACCTCTTACTTCTATTCAAATTTTACTAGATAATATTATTGAAAGCACAGATATGAATGAAAATACAAGAAAGAAGTTTACTTTAGAGATATTAAGACAAGTAAAGGGTATGAATTTTTTAATACTAGCATTGCTAAAACTTTCAAGATTAGATGCTGGTGTTGTTGAATTTGAAAATAAAGAAATTAATCTTAAAAATTTGGTTGAGGATATTATTAGTGATTTAGATGTGGTGGTAGATATAAAGCAGATAAGTATTATTAAAAATATTAAAGATGTAACTATTACTGGTGATTATAATTGGAATAAAGAGGCTATATTGAATATTATTAAAAATGCTGTGGAACATACTCAAGAAGGAAAAAATGTATATATTGATATTGATGAAAATGATGTTTATTCTAAGATTACTGTTACTGACGAGGGAAATGGGATTGCTAAGAAAGATTTAAAACATATTTTTGAGAAATTTTATAAAGTCACAGATTCAGATTCTAATAGTTTTGGAATAGGTTTAGCTCTTTCAAAATCGATTATTGAAAAGCAGAATGGGTATATTTCGGTAGATTCTAAAATAGGAGAAGGTACAACATTTATAATAAAATATCTGAAATAACGATATTATAAAAAATAAATAGAAGTTTATATATTATTTTTTATATTGTCACTTGATTGTCACTTTTGATAGATATAATTATTTTAAGTTAAGATTAAAGAAAGGAATTTTAATATGGAAATTTTAAAAGTAGAGAATTTAACTAAGACTTATGGAAAAGGTGACAATCTAGTTAGAGCTGTAGATAACATATCTTTTTCAATAGAAAAAGGTGAATTTGTTGCTATAGTAGGAAGCTCTGGAAGCGGAAAATCTACATTACTTCATTTAATTGGAGGAGTAGATAGACCAACATCAGGAAAAGTATACATTGAAGGAAAGGATATTTATTCTTTAAATGATGATGCGTTAGCAATTTTTAGAAGAAGACAAGTAGGAATTATATATCAGTTTTATAATTTAATTCCAATTTTAAATATTGAAGAAAATATAACACTTCCTTGTGAATTAGATGGAAAGAAAACTGATAAAAAACAATTAAGTGAATTATTAACAACATTAGGGTTAACTAAAAGAAGAACACATTTACCAAATCAATTATCAGGAGGTCAACAACAAAGAGTGTCAATTGGTAGAAGTTTAATTAATAATCCAAGTATTGTTTTAGCTGATGAACCTACGGGAAACTTAGATTCTAAGGCTAGTGAAGAAATAGTTGAATTATTAAGACTTTCTAATAAAAAATATAATCAAACTATTGTCATTATTACTCATGATTTAGAGATTGCTAAACTTGCAGATAGAGTAATAAAAATTGAAGACGGAAAAATAGTCTAATAGGCAAAGGTGGTGAGAAAAATGAATTTGCTTAATAGATTAACAATTAAAAATTTAAAATTAAATAAGAAAAGAACTTTAGTTACAATAATAGGAATAATGTTAGCTACTTCATTAATAACTGGTGTAGCAACATTAGTATCAAGTTTTACTAAATCAATAATTGAGATGGAAAAAAAGCAAAACGGGGATTATCATTACTGTTTTTATGATGTTCCAGTTGATGAATTAAAATATATAGAAAACAATAGAAATGTTGAAGATTTTTATTGTACTAAAAATATAGGATATAGTTTATGCGATAGTAGTGAAAATGAATACAAACCATATTACTATATTAAAGCTTATTCTGATAAAGCTTTAAAAAATTTAGATGTTAAAATGGTAGAAGGTAGATTACCAGAAAATGAAAATGAGATAGTTGTTTCACGTCATGTTATAACTAATGCCAAGATTAATGTAAAAGTTGGAGATGAACTTGACTTAAAAATTGGTAAAAGAATGACAGAAAATGGATATGAATTAGATCAATCTAATCCTTACCATGAACTTGATATAGAATATGATGAAGAAGGGAACAAAGTTAAAGAAGACGAAATAAAAGAAACTTTTAGTCCAGAATTTTCAAGGACATATAAAGTAGTAGGTATTATAGAAAGACCTTCTTATGATACAGAAGGACATAGTGCACCAGGTTATACTTTAATCACCCGATTAGAGGACTTTTCTGGTGAAAAAATGAATGTATATGTTAAATATAAAAATGTAAAAAAACATGTAGAAACTACTGCTAAGATTCAAGGTATTGATGCAGAGATATTAGAAAAAATGAGCAAAAATGATTTACTTAGTGTTGAAGAAAGTAAAGCTTTAGATAATGCAAAATATGCTATGACATCTAATAATGGTTTAATAAGATGGGAAGCTTTTGAATTTAGTGATGGAAATTTAACAATGTTATATTCAGTAGCTACTGTAGTTATTGTAATAATAATGATTACATCAGTCTTTTGTATTAGAAATAGTTTTGAAATATCTATTACAGAAAAAATTAAACAATATGGAATGCTTGCATCAGTTGGAGCTACATCAAAACAAATTAGGAAGAATGTTTTATATGAAGCTATTATATTAGCTATAATCGGTATACCTTTAGGAATTTTAAGTGGATTACTTGCTATGTTTATATTAATTAAGGTAGTAGAGAAAATTTTAGCAGATAGTTTATTAGGGGTTGAACTTATGTTTTCGCCTAATTTAATTGCTATATTAGTTTCTGCACTATTGGCGTTGATTACAATTTATTTATCAGCCAAGAAATCTGCTAAAACAGCTTCTAAAGTTTCACCTATAGAAGCAATTAGAAGTAATCAAGATGTTAAAATTAAGTCTAAAAAATTAAAAACACCATGGATTATTAAAAAGATGTTTGGAATTGGTGGAGATATAGCATATAAGAATTTAAAACGTAATAATAAAAAATACAGAACTACTGTTGTTTCAATTGTTGTAAGTGTTGCTATATTTATAGCAATGAATACTTTTTTAGAGTATGCTTTCGAAATAAGTAAAATATATTATAAAGATTATACCTATAATATTGCTATTACTTCTACAAACTTGTCAAAACAAACTTATGATAAATTAGTAGAAGTATCAAAAATGGAAGGTATAAAAGCATATTCATTAACTCGAACAATATTTTTAGAAAAAAAGACAGAGGATTTAGAAAAACATTATTCTAAAGAAAAGAAAGACATTGATGATTCTGTTCAAAGGACTAATTCAGGTGGTATTTCTTATATATACGTTGTTGCTGTGGGTAAACAAGAATATGATAGATTTTTAAAGAAGAATGGACTTGATTATGATAAGTGTAAGGATAAGGCTATTTTAGTTGATACTTACACTGAATATGTAAGAGTAGATGGAAAAGAGACCTATGCTAAGTATAAAATTTATGATTATAAAAAAGGTGACATGATTTCTGGAAAAATAGGGGATAAGGATGTAAGCTTAGAAATTGCTAAATGTGTTGAAGAGAAAACTATGGGATTTGAGAATAGGAATTTTTCAGAGGGACTAATAGTTGTTAGTGATGAATTTATAGAAAAATATGAAGATAATTATGAGAGTTCTTATCATTTATATTTAAATGCTGAAGATCCAGATAAATTAGAAGACGATATAAATAAGGCATATCCAACAGATTTTGAAGAAATATATAACGTTAATGATAATATGAAACAAGAAAAATCTATGTTTATGGTTATAGCAATATTCTTATATGGTTTTATAATTGTAATTTCATTAATTGGTGTAACTAATATATTTAATACTATTACTACAAATATGGAATTAAGACAAAAAGAATTTGCTAATTTGAAATCTATTGGCATGACTAAAAAAGAATTTAATAGAATGATTAGATTAGAGAGCTTTTTATATGGAAGTAAATCTTTAATTATTGGTATTCCAATAGGTACTGCTTTATCATATTTGATATATAAGAAGTTTAGTACTTTGACTATGGTTTATTGTTTGCCTTATAAGGGGATTATAATTTCTACTGTGGTTGTTGCTTTATTGATTACTTTTATTATGAAATTTTCACTTAATAAGATTAATAAACAAAATATTATTGAAACTATTAGAAAAGATAATATCTAATTTATATTGCTAATAAAAACACAGATATTATGTTAGAAATTTTGCCATTCGCAATTTCTAAATAATTTCTGTGTTATTTATTAAATTTAAAAATTAGTAACATTTTATTATCTTACTGCATATTATAGTCAAAAAAGGAGGTAGGTAAATGTTTCCTGACTATAATTCATATAACCAATTTTATGGTTTTAATAACGATCCATTTAACAGTTTGCCTGGAAATGGTTTTAATTGTAATATGTTTCCTCAGAGTAACAATAATAATGAGGAGATTCTTAATATTAGTCAAGCAGTAGAATTAATTAGAAAATCAGTAGGGGATGAAAGAGCAGATGAATTGTTTTATGAGCAACTTATAAAACAAGCACCAAGTGAAAAAGAAAAAAATATTATTTGTTCTATTAGGGATGATGAGAAAAAGCATAATAGTATTTTAAGAGAATTATATTTTAATATTACAGGTCAAATGATTCAACCTGAGCCTATGAATATGATGAACATGGAAAATAATAATTGTGATGATAAAGATGAATCTAAAGCTTCATATAAAGAGAACCTAGAAAAAGGGTTATTTGGAGAATTAGATGCAGTTGTTAAATATCGTAGAATTATGGGTGCAATGCCAAGTGGAGACTCATATATATTAGTAATGTCAATAATGACTGATGAATTAAGGCACAGTAGCAAATTTAATTATTTAATACATATGGCTGGATAAAATATGTATGTAAGTGGTGAAAGATTAGATCTTTCACTATTTTTATTTTTCTTTATATTGAAAGAAGAGTATTAATGTTTTATAATAAATAAAAATATGAAGAAGCGGGAGAAAATACTATGGAAATAAATGAATATCAAAAATTAGCTATGAGAACTTTAAACAAAGATTTAAATAAAAAAGATGTTTTAATTAATGGCGTTATGGGATTATGTGGTGAAACAGGAGAAGCTATTGATATAGTAAAAAAACATTTATCACATGGACATGAACTTGATAAAGAACATTTAATAAAAGAACTTGGAGATGTGGCATGGTATTTGGCTGAAACTGCATATGCTCTTGATATTGATTTAGAAATTGTATTTCAAGGAAATATAGATAAGCTAAAAAATAGATATCCAGAAGGTTTTGATATAGAGAGGTCTAAGAATAGAGCAGAGGGAGATATATAAAAAAAGAAGGTTTTGAAACCTTCTTTTTTATATTACGAAAAATAATATGCAGAAGAAATGTAGTAAATTTCCTAAGAAAATGAAAATGTGAAATATTGAATGAACATATTTTCTTTTTTTACCTAATCCATAAAGAACAGCACCTATACTGTATATAATTCCACCTGCTAATAATAAAGCAAAACCTAAATTTGTAAGTAATTCTGGTAATATATTTCCTCTTACTATTATGCACCAACCCATTAGTAAATAACATATCATTGATAATACTTTATATTTTTTTATATCTATTGAATTTAATAATATTCCAATAATTGCTGTTAGCCAAATAACTCCAAATATTATCCAACCAGTTGATGTATCATAACTTCTTAATGTACATAAACAAAAAGGAGTGTAAGATCCTGCTATCAATAAAAATATCGCACAGTGATCAAATATTTGAAAAACTTTTTTTGCTTTTAACTTTGGACTTAATCCGTGATATATACTAGACATAGTATATAAAACAATCATTGATACTCCGAAAATTACTCCACTTATTATTCCATATACGTTATGATGTATGGCACTAAAAATAGCTAGTAATACTATAGCTACAACACCTAAAGCTGCACCGCAAATATGAGTTACCATATTAAATATTTCTTCACCCTTTGTATAACTAGGTAGCACTCTGTCATCTAGTTTTGTTCTTTTCATTTGAATACCTCCAATTTTTAAAACTGTATCATCTAGTATTTAAAACTATATCATTATAATATATAATTGTCAAATCTAAAAATACATTCCTTGGTATAAATTTTTTTCTTTTAATATTTTATCTAAACCATTTAGAATTTTCTTTTTGTGTAGATTCCATTCAGGAGCTACTAATAAATCTTTTGGAGCATCTCCAGAAATTCTATGAATTATAAGAGTAGGAGAGATGTGAGTTATTATGTATTCTAAACAATTCATGTAATATTCATAAGTAATCGGTGTATATAATCCTTTTATATATAAATTGTACAATTCTGTATTTTTTATAACATAAGTAGAATGAATTTTTATTCCTTGAATATCATGTTGGTTTAAAAAATGAACAGTGTTTTGTATTGATTCAAAATCCTCATTTGGAAGTCCAACCATTATATGAGTAATTACATCAATATTATATTTACGAAGAATTTTGACAGCATTTGAGAAGTTTGATGAGGTATAACCACGATTGATTATTTTACCTATATTATCACTTGATGTTTGAAGACCAAGTTCAACACATACATAATATTTATTGGAGTAGGAGCTAATTAGTTTTGCAATTTCTTCAGTTATGCAATCAGGTCTAGTGGCTATTTCTAATCCAACTATCTTTTTATTAGAAGATAAAGCAGTATCATATTTTATTTTTAGATTGTCTATAGAGTCATAAGTGTTTGTAAAATTTTGAAAGTAGACAATAAATTTATTAGCTCTCTCAGAGCGATAACTTTTAAAATAATTATCAATTTGTTCTTTAATTGAAATTGAATTTATATGATCTCCAGATCCTCTTTCGCTACAAAAGATGCAACCGCCAGTTCCGCAACTTCCATCACGATTTGGACATGTAAAGTTTCCATCAACACAAATTTTAAGTGTTCTTTCTCCAAATTTTTCTTTTAAATATTGATTTAAATGTTTATATCTTAAATATCTTTCTTCCATAAAGATGAGTATAACAGGCTATAAAAATATTTTCAACAAAAATCACTCAATATATTGAAAATATTAATATTAAGTGATATTATTTCGGTGGTAATTTAAACTTAGAATAAATTACATATTTTGGGTTTAAAATATAACAAAGGAGAGAACGCAATATGAAAAAAGATTATAAAATAATAGACAGTATTGAAGCTTTAAACGGAGCAATAGAATCTGTTAGAAAAGCTCAAAAAGAGTTTGCAACTTTTTCACAAGAAAAGGTTGATAAAATCTTTTTAGCAGCTGCTATGGCTGCAAATCAAGCAAGAATACCACTTGCTAAAATGGCAGTTGAAGAAACTGGCATGGGAGTTGTAGAAGATAAGATTATAAAAAATCATTATGCTTCTGAATATATTTACAACAAATATAAAGATGAAAAAACATGTGGAACTATTGAATATGATTCATCATATGGAATTAGAAAAGTAGCTGAACCAATAGGTTTAATAGCTGCTGTTATTCCTACAACAAATCCTACATCAACAGCAATATTTAAGACATTAATATCATTAAAAACTAGAAATGGTATTATTATAAGTCCTCATCCTAGAGCTAAAAATTCAACAATTGAAGCTGCAAAAATAGTTTTAGAAGCAGCTGTAAAAGCAGGAGCACCTGAAGGAATTATTGCTTGGATAGATGTTCCATCATTAGAATTAACAAATACATTAATGTCATCAGCAGATACAATTTTAGCTACTGGTGGACCAGGAATGGTTAAATCAGCATATTCTAGTGGAAAACCAGCATTAGGTGTTGGTGCTGGAAATACACCAGCTATAATTGATGATTCAGCTGATATAATTTTAGCTGTTAATTCTATAATTCATTCAAAAACATTTGATAATGGTATGATTTGTGCTTCTGAACAATCAGTTATTGCATTAGATAGTATTTATGATCAAGTAAAATCAGAATTCGAAAGAAGAGGATGCTATTTCTTAAATGCAGAAGAAACTGAAAAAGTAAGAAAAACAATAATTATAAATGGTTCTTTAAATGCTAAAATAGTTGGACAAAAAGCGCATACTATAGCTGCATTAGCTGGGATAGATGTTCCAGAAACAGCTAAAATTTTAATAGGTGAGGTTGAAAGTGTTGAAATAACAGAAGAATTTGCACATGAAAAACTTTCACCAGTTTTAGCAATGTATAGAGCTAAAAATTTTGATGATGCTGTTAGCAAGGCAGCTAAATTAATAGATGATGGTGGACTTGGACATACTTCATCATTATATGTAAATACAATTACAGAAAATGATAAAATAGAGAAATTTTATAGTTCAATGAAAACTTGTAGAGTTTTAATTAATACTCCTTCTTCACAAGGTGGTATAGGTGATCTTTATAACTTTAAGCTTACTCCATCATTAACACTTGGTTGTGGTTCTTGGGGTGGTAACTCAGTATCAGAAAACGTTGGAATAAAACATTTAATAAATATAAAAACAGTTGCTGAAAGGAGAGAAAATATGCTTTGGTTTAGAGCACCTGAAAAGGTATATATAAAAAGAGGTTGCTTACCAGTAGCCTTAGAAGAATTAAAACAAGTAATGGATAAGAAAAAAGTATTTATAGTAACTGATACTTTCTTATTTGAAAATGGTTATACAAAATGTGTAACAGATAAATTAGATGAAATGGGAATACAACATGCAACATTTTCAAATGTTGCTCCAGATCCAACTCTTGCATGTGCAATTGAAGGAACAAAAGCGATGAATGAATTTAAGCCAGATACAATTATTGCTATTGGTGGTGGTTCTGCAATGGATGCGGCTAAAATTATGTGGGTTATGTATGAACATCCAGAAGTTGATTTTATGGATATGGCAATGAGATTTATGGATATTAGAAAAAGAGTTTATACTTTCCCTAAGATGGGAGAAAAAGCGTATTTTATAGCTGTTCCTACATCAGCTGGTAC
>Ga0137297_11522_pt1 | contig 13151 bp, 10 predicted proteins | sample RamsorincwithD2O_FD_97191 | JGI IMG/M metagenome (GOLD analysis project Ga0137297, IMG submission 97191) | Mouse cecal microbial communities from Vienna, Austria - Mucin amended with D2O | ecosystem: Host-associated > Mammals > Digestive system > Large intestine > Cecum | place: Austria: Vienna... | reverse complement strand
GAACGATATGAAGTTTATGAAAAGAGCTTTTTTACCTCCACGGACTTTGATGACCGGGATATTAGGAGGCGGTCGCTCTATCCATCTGAGCTACGGAAACGTATAGCAAATACAAATTACTCTGGAGATTCACTCCGTTCTTTATTATAACCAAATTTAGGGATTTCGTCAAGTCTTGAATTTAGCAGTTCCTATCATCCATATCTGCCCTTTAAAGCGCCTTCCCACCTCTGGCTCTCCCATTAAGTCCTGGCTGTTGACAGCTACATGAAAGATCATATCATTGCACTCCAGCTTCATATCATAGACTTCCTCCCCGGTAAGCCTGTTTTTCTTTTTATCAATCGACAGAATATCCCCGATAATGGAATATTGGTCGCATTCAATTCCGGATGGCATAAAACTGGTATCGATAATCGAATAAATATCTTCTTTCGTAACCCTCCTGGATATCTGGGAATACAGATCAATATCTTCCAGAGTCAGCATCTCCATGGCATCCTCATCCCCGTTTTTAGCTGCTTCCAGCAGACTATTCCTTTCCTTAGATGCCACCTTTGCCATCTCTGTCTGATTATTATTCTTTTTTAAAGGAAGCAGAATCTTTCCGCTGACACAAAGCCCTGTTAAATTGACACAGCTGACCTCCGCAGATTCTTTTCCTATAGTCCGCTCCTGATATTCCATTAAATTTTCCAGGTAAAAAATAAGGGAAATACCAACCCTGTACTCATCGAGAAGCCCTGCATAAGTCTCCTTCTCCGTATGCCTCTGAATAGAGCAATCTGCCTCTGAGGACATATCGTGGCTCGATAAATAAGGGACATAGTACTCTGGTTTTACAGTGCCAAACTCATCCATCTCTCCATAGATATCAATCCCCATATCAGGCGCCATCTCCGCACGCACTCTGCACAGATTTGTGTCACTGTCAATCTGTATCTTCCAAATATGAGAAGATTCCGCCTGCTCTGTCAGATCCTGAAGCAGTTTTTCTATATCATGTTTCCTCTGGTATAAGCTAAAACCTACTGTACGCAAAAATTTATGCATGCTCTCACCTTCTTTTATCCATCGCGGATTTTATATTTCACCTCTTCCGATTACCCAAAAGTATACGAAAATAAATCCCTTTCGTCAATACATTTTTATAAAAGGATTTTCTGCCTGCCGAATTCATCCTGAAAGCTTTACAGAATATTGTATTTTCTCTCATTCCCTCCCAGCAATGGGCTATTATAACAAAAACCCATACAGAATATATCTGCACAGGTTAGTAATATAAGTTATTAAGATAAACTTTTCAATCAACCTAAGCTTTTCATGCTCGCAATTCTTTCTCTAAAAACTGCTTTATGTACGGATTGTTTTCCCCGCTCAATGCAATCTGAAACGCCATGTAGCGGCATTTCTGGTACTGCTCACCATCTAACACAAAGGTATATCCCATTATACATTTCGGATTACAGTCATCAGGATTGACAAGCCGTTTGCAGACAGATGCTTTCTTGATTTCCTTTTTTACCTTTTCGGGCAAGGTATCAAGAAAGCTCTGGTATTCCAGTATGTGTTCGGGATAAATGCGGAGCCTCATTCCCGTTTTACGGGATATAAATGTTGCCAAAGTTCTTTTGCTGCTATTCAACACATAGGACACCATATAGCCGCTTTTTTGCGATTTTATATCGCATTTACAGCCGTTTCCTGTCAAATACTCGTTGATTTCACTTACAAAGCTGCGGAAACGCTCGTCAACTGTTCCCATAAATATACTAAATAGCTGATCCATAATTCCCTCCGTTGTCCCTTTTTCTTTGTTACGGCTATCCATACCTTATATTGTACTTTGTGGGCATGCATTTGTCTTTATCATTATAAAGCACATGCTTAAATTTTTCCTCTCTATCCTTGCACAAAAAAGAGAGGCGAAGCTAATGATTACAGAGATTATTTCTTTTCTAATACGCCGCCGAAACGGCAAGGCGCATAAGAATTCAAAACTCCCTTTTTGTAATTGTGTACTTACTAAAAACAGGCTTATAACTATACATTGCAAACAGCAGGTAAATATTTTATAATCAGGTATATAAATTGGAAGCTGCAAAGGAGAACTTTATGAAATCAAACAATAAAGATGATGGCTGGTTAACTGGAAGACTATATTTTAACAGAGAAGATAAAAGAGTAATTATCAAGAGACCTCAAAGTGGGTTTGGCTATACAATGAATTTAGGAAATAAGTGGACATGGATATTTAATATTATTTTTGTAATTATTGTAGTTATGATAGTCAGCGTTCTTTAAGACCATTTCTAGTGTACTGACACGTTTACTTTCAGCCAAATGACGCAGAATGAATTTTCAGCCTGCAAGGCGGCTGAACGAGGCGATGCGGTGGCATCGTTGAGTGAAGCCAACGCAGCAGATGGAAATTCAGGCAAGCCATTTGGCGAAATGTAAACGTGTCAGTACACCAGTGTCTTGACCGCATTATATCTGGCGATCCTCCACAGGACAGCGTGCCCCGCTTTATGGGGCATATTTGTTCATCTTCAAGGCGGATTTTCGACGGCGTAGCGGTGGCTACGGCTAGAAAATCCAACGCAGCAGATAGGCAAATAGACAAAGAGAGTAGGTACCTTTTCCAAAAAGTGAAACTTAAAAAGACGGTACAGTCCCTTTTTATGAGGGCTATACCGCCTATCTGAATCTACTTCTTTGTAACTGAAACCTTTTGAATTTCAGTGATTACACAATTCCCTGTGCCATCATGGCCTCTGCAACCTTCTCAAATCCGGCGATATTTGCCCCTGCCACATAATTTCCGGGAACACCGTAGCGTTCTGCAGCATCAGCAGCTTTTGCGTATATGTTGACCATAATGTCTTTCAATTTTGCATCAACTTCCTCAAAGGTCCAGGAAAGCCTCTGGCTGTTCTGGCTCATCTCCAGTGCGGATGTGGCAACACCGCCGGCATTGGCTGCCTTTCCAGGCATAAACAACATGCCATTCTCAAGGAAGAAATCCGTCGCCTCCCTGGTAGATGGCATATTGGCTCCCTCAGCCACCACAAAGCAGCCATTTGCCTTCAGAGTCTTTGCATCTTCCAGATTCAATTCATTCTGGGTTGCACACGGAAGAGCTATATCACATGGAACAGTCCAGATTCCTTTTCCTTCTGTATACACTGCACCTGCAACCTCGTCTGCATACTCTTTGATTCTTCCGCGGCGCACTTCTTTAATCTGTTTTACAACATCCAGCTTGATGCCGTCTTTATCATATACATACCCATTGGAATCACTTAAAGCCACAACCTTTGCGCCTAACTGCTGTGCCTTCTCCGTAGCGTAGATAGCCACATTGCCGGAACCGGAAATCACCACTGTCTTTCCAGCCAGTTCTTTTCCATTGTGCTTGAGCATCTCATCCAGAATATAAACCAATCCATATCCTGTAGCCTGAGTACGTGCCAGGGAACCGCCGTAGGTCAGACCCTTTCCTGTTAAAACGCCTTCATATAAGCCGGTCAGGCGCTTATACTGTCCGTACATATAACCGATCTCTCTTCCGCCTACACCAATATCACCTGCGGGAACATCCTGATCCGCACCAATATATTTGGAAAGTTCTGTCATAAAGCTCTGACAGAATGCCATAACTTCTCTGTCAGATTTACCCTTTGGATCAAAATTGGAACCGCCTTTGCCGCCGCCGATTGGAAGCCCTGTCAAAGAGTTCTTAAAAACCTGCTCAAATCCAAGGAATTTTAAGATTCCCTGATTTACGGAAGGATGAAGGCGAAGGCCTCCCTTGTACGGCCCGATTGCACTGTTGAACTGTACACGGTATCCTTTATTCACCTGTACTTTACCAGCATCATCTACCCACGGTACACGGAAAGAAATAACTCTCTCCGGCTCTACCAGACGTTCCAGCAAGGCTTCTTTTCTATACTTCTCTTCGTTTGCATCAATCACTAATCTTAATGAATCCAAAACCTCTTTTACTGCCTGATGAAACTCCTGCTCTCCCGGATTCTGTTTCACAACTCTCTCATAGATTTCATCTACATATGACATTCCAAGCTCCTCCTTTTATGATAAAGAATTATATCCTAAATCAACTACGTTTTAGATTATATCAAGTTAACGTATTAACGTCAACAAGTTATTTATTTTTTTTAATATCCCAATGCCTGTTCCAATGCTTCTTTTTCTTCGATTCCCAGGGAGATATCCGTCTCTCCCTTCTCCACGCTCTTAATATACAGATAACAGCCTTCTCTGCTATGTACGGAATTCAATATAAATCCTGTATTATTTAAATCTAATAAGGCTATAGCAAAACTTAAGTTTCCTCCCATTCCCTTAAAAGCATTGTATTTTACCATCCCGAATTTCTGATAAGAACCTTTTACGTTTCTTGACAGATTTCTGATTACATCTTTATTGATCTTATCCTGATTCCTTAATTCCCTTATCTCATCAATCTGCCCTATTATTATCTCCTCTAAAGATTCTGCGTCCTTTCCTCTCATAAAATAGTCATATCTCCGGTACAGTTTGTTGGTCTGCAGAATGCATATAATCGTTATTATTAAAAGAAGTAATGTAATGATTCCCAAACTTATAATGACCACTGCAGGATCAATCGGCCATCTGCTAAGCATACTATTCTCCATCTTTTTCTCCTGTCTAGTGTATAGATTCGATTAATTCTACAAGTCTCTCTAATTCTGCCTCTGAATAATATTCGATCTCTATCTTTCCTTTATTTCGATCTCTCTTATTTATAATAACCTTTGTTCCCATAGCCTGTTTCATTCTTTCTTCCAGGTCTTTAAAAATAAGACTCAGATCCTGTTCGTCTTCTTTTTCTTTTTCCTTTCCGGTCTTTTTCGGTTTGCCTATGGATTTTACAAGTTTTTCTACTTCCCTGACACTTAGCCGTTCTCCTATAATTTTTAGAGAAATCTGATATTGCTGTTCTCCGTCTTCCAGCGATAACAGTGCCCTGGCGTGTCCTCCGGTGATCAAACCCTGAATTAGCATTTCCTGAACACGTTTATCCAGTTTAAGGAGACGCATGCTGTTTGTGATAGTTACTCTGTTTTTTGAGACTCTTTCTGCAATCTCTTCCTGAGTCAATTCAAATTCCTGCATTAACTGCTGATATGCCATTGCCTCTTCTATGGGGTTTAGATCTTCTCTCTGTACGTTTTCGATGAGGGCAATCTCCATGGATTGCTGTTTTGTGTATTCTCTGATTACTACAGGTACTTCTTTAAGTCCTGCTTCTTTTGCTGCACGCCAGCGGCGCTCTCCTGCGATAATCTGGTATCTGTCTCCCTTTTTTTGAACCAATAAAGGCTGCAGTACTCCATACTTTTTTATAGAATCTGACAGTTCCTGGATAGACTCCCCATCGAAGGCTTTTCTTGGCTGTTCTGTGTTGGGTTCGATCAAAGACATTTTCATCATATATTCTTTACCTGGGGATTCTTCTTTTTGGGAATTAGCGTCTGTCTGTCTTCCAGATGTTTCACGTGAAACATTCTCCTGATTTTCTACTACATCTTCTCCAAAGATGGCTCCTAATCCTTTTCCCAATCCTGTTCGTTTTGCCATTAAATGTCCTCTCCTCTACTCATAACTTCTGCCGCTAATAAACGATAGCTCTCTGCTCCTGTTGATCTAGAATCATATAAATTAATCGGCATACCATGACTTGGCGCCTCTGCCAGTCTTACGTTTCTTGGTATGATTGTCTTGTATATGTTCTGGCTTAGATTTTTCTTTACGCTTTCTACTACTTCTAAAGAAAGATTGGTTCTGGCGTCATACATGGTAAATACAACGCCTTCTGTCTCTAATTGAGGGTTTAGTTTTTTCTTTACCAGGTTTACGGTCTTTAATACCTGGTTTAATCCTTCCAAAGCATAGTATTCGCATTGGATTGGAATCAATACTGTGTCGGCTGCTGTTAGGGCATTTATGGTAAGTATATTTAGTGAAGGGGGGCAGTCGATAAGTATGTAATCGTAAAAGCTGCGTAGTTCTTTTAAATATGATTTTAATAAGGATTCTTTATTTTCGAATTCTAGGAGTTCTATTTCTGCGCCGGATAAATCTACATTAGATGGAAGAAGATCCAGACAATGTTGAACATCGCGACAGAGGCATTCTTCTATCTGGCATTCTCCTACTAAAAGTTCATATACTGTTTTGCGCAATGTGTTTTTTTCTAATCCTACTCCACTGGTTGCATTTCCTTGTGGATCGAAATCTACCAGAAGAACTTTTTGATCTGCTTCTGATAGACATGCTGACAAATTAATGGCAGTGGTAGTCTTTCCTACACCGCCTTTTTGATTTGTTATTGCTATTATTCTTCCCATGACTTTTCCTTTCCGATACAAGGGATAGTATAGCATATTTTTATTTTTTTTCATATGGTTTTATTGGAAAAATACAAGTTATGTGAGAATATTGGGTTATAAGTTGAGATGGTGTGAGGGAGAATGGATATCTGATGTTTCTTTGATGTGGGATGAATGATTTTTTTAGGTGATCGTGAGAGGGACGCACGGAACATAGTTTGTTTCGGCTTGCGGGTTTCGGAGCCAGAATCTCTAAGATTACATAAATCTGCTAAAAACAGGATAAAAAATCCGAACTCGCTTCGCTCAGACATGCGGATTTTTTATCCTAACGCAGATTCCTGTAATCTTAGAGATTCTATGCCTCCTGCAAATGCAAGCCGAAACAAACTATGTTCCGTGCTGTTTCTTCGGTAGCTTGGTTTTTAAAAGCTTTATTGATAGTCTTAGAAATTTCTATAATATATTTAAGACATTAATATTGGTGGTATGAGGATAGTAACAAGTAATCTTATTTTAATAATATTTTAAGTAGTAAAAAGTTGTCATGGTAAATGAGATGTATTATAATATTTTCATCAGTATTTATAAAATAAATTTTGGGGAGAAAGATGAATGTCAATTAAGAATAAATTACTTACTACTCTCATTTTATCCAGCAGTGCAGTAACCTTAACTGGAGTGATTAATCATTGTATTAAATTGTCTGCAACTTCCAAAAATTTATTAAAGGAATCTAAGTATTATTATTATTGCTGGCGGTTTGGGGACATTTATTATAGGAAGGTTGGGACGGGCAAACCTCTTTTGCTGGTTCATGATCTTCATGCTTCGTCCAGCAGCCATCAATGGGATTCTGTTGTACATACTTTGTCAAAATCTTATACTGTCTATAGTATTGATTTATTGGGATGCGGATGTTCAGAAAAGCCAGGGTTTACTTATACAAATTATCTTTTTGTTCAGCTGATCTCTGATTTTATTAAATCGGAGATAGGACACAGGACAGATGTTATTGCTCTTGGGAATTCTGGTAATTTCATTGTTATGGCCTGCAGTAACTCACCGGAACTTTTTAATCGTGTTATTCTGGTGAACCCTGACAGTGTACTCTCCTGCGCCCACATTCCGGGAAAAATCACAAAATTATATAAGGTACTTTTGGATTTTCCTGTAATTGGCACCTTGATTTATCATATTGCTGTCAGTAAAAAGTTTATTAGGAAATCTTTGGCTGAAAATGATTTTTATAATGCTCATTCTATAAAAAAACGTTATATCAATCTGTGCCATGAAATTGCACATTTAGGTTTTTCTCCTAAATCTATCTATGCCAGTGTCCGCTGTAATTATACAAACTGTAATATTGTAAATGCTCTGAAAAAAATTGATAACAGTATCTATTTAATAGGAGGCGGGGAAATTGACAATGAGGAGGAGCTTTTAAAGGAATATACGGAATATAACTGTGCGATTGAATATACTTTAATATCGAAATGTAAACAATTTCCACAGATAGAAACTCCGGAAAAGTTTTTATCTGCAATCAATACATTTTTATCTTAGTTATAAGTTCAGGAGAAAAAAGGAATATTCAAAAATTGTGGATACAGAAGTCAACATTTTATATATAAATGTAAATTGGGTTTGAGGTAAGTACAAGATATGGGCTTTATGTGTTCAGAAAACAATGTCATTAAGTTTAGGTTTGGCTGCTTGAGAAATCGTGAAAGGTTCGCCCAACAAGAGAGTGATATTATTTTCTCCTGGGCACGACGCCCTCTCTACGTGAAAGTCTACGCTCCACTTCGGTTGTTGCTGAACAAGTGCCACTGACACTTAGCAACGCAGCAGTACGTAAGGCGCTAAAAGACAGCTCCTAAGTACCGGCGGTCTTCAAGTACCCTGGAGAAAACAATATTACTCTCGCCGGGCTACGTTATTTCAAAATGTCAAGCGTTAACTAAATGACATGATACCAGGGTCAAAAATCCGATGCAAGCTTGCTTGCAAGAGGATTTTTGGCCTTGGGATCCGCCAAAAGCATGAAAAAGTAGCCCGATTAGGGCGGATTTTGAATGTTTTTAAGGATTGCGAGTTGCCGGGCGCCAGTGACGCCCGTTTGGCAACGACCGAAGCGGAGTGTAGACACAAAATGCGGAGCAATCTGGTATCAAAGAGGTCAAAAAACCTTTTGACCCCAACATCATGACATTAGTTGAGAAAATATAAAATGCAATGGCTGAAATTCGGATAACTGCCCTGACTGCACCCAATGCGAAAACAGAAAATGCTCTATTGAAAAAGAACTTCCTAGCTGCTATGCTTGTGAGGCGGATTGCAAAATAGGCTTACCATAAAAGTCTCGAATCCTTGCTATAGGTCTGCGCACTTACTGCGCTGACCGTACAACGCGCCGGAATGCCGTTTTTGCATTCTATGTGCATCCCTCGGAGGGTTCATAGTAACCCCCTTTCATTCATAGTGGTGCCAGGAAAACGGCATGGGGGTTTACTTTGAAAGTATTGACCGACATCCATAATGAATGCAAACTTGTTTGCGATGATCCATGGATATCGGGCAACCAAGCTGGTATGAGTAAGTAGGCCGACAGGCCAGATTATGAATACCGGCAGCGATTGCGGAGGGTGCAACCCGGAGCAATCGACTTTCATAGGGTGGCTGGTGCAGTCAAAGGTCGAATGAAAGTTTACTGTGCAAAATCAAACCATATAGTTTTACATTGTTTATAAAAAGATGTGGAATAGAAAATTTTTTGGACTGTCTTGAGGAAAACAAAAAGAAGGGAGTCCTATATCTTTACAAAGGATTTATTGGCGATGATAATGATTTTGACGACGTGAAAAGGCTGATAGAATTTATTAAGACAAGGGAAGAGGGGAAGGATGTTTCACGTGAAACATTCTTCGCCTCTTCTCTTTCACTTCAACGGCTCCCTCCCGGGAACTCCAGCCTTTCTCGGATACTTCTTAGATATATTCTCCACCTTCCTAATTTTTACCAAACACCTCTCCCCATCATCTCTGGGAAGACAAAAGGAGATTGTATCTTCTATCTTCCCTCCCAGCAGCTTCAATGCCCCCTTCGCCTGACCCAATTCCTCCTCGACCTTCCCGGATTTATAAGATACAAAACACCCATCTTTCTTTACAAATGGCAAACAATATTCTGACAAAGTAGACAAATTAGCCACTGCCCTGGAAACGCATAAATCAAACTTTTCCCTATATTTTCCATCTCTGCCCAGATCCTCTGCACGTCCGTGAACCGTCTCGATCTCGTTAAGCCCCAGCTGACCAATCACTTCATCTAAAAATTTCACCCTTTTATTCAGGGAATCAAGCAAAGTTATTTTTATCTCAGGAAAAGCAATCTTCAGGGGAATCCCGGGAAATCCTGCCCCTGTTCCAACATCTATCAGGGAAATTTTATCTTCCAAATTATCAACTATCTTTGCCAGGGACAAACTATCTACAAAATGCTTTGTTACCACCTGCTCCAACTCAGTAATAGCTGTCAGGTTCATTACCTCATTCCATTTTATCAATAACTCATAATATTGATAAAACTGATTCAGCTGTTTTTCTGAAAGAAGAACCTCTCCGCACAATCCGTCTCTCATCCACACTTCAAACTTCTCTTCCATCTATAAAATTCCCTTCTTAATAAAAGTACTTTCTTATAAGCTCCTTTTTCAAATAAATCATCCTTACGATTCTTTTCCCCTCATATACCTCTGCTGTTCCAGATACACTAAAAGTACAGATATATCTGCCGGGGAAACACCGGATATTCTGGAAGCCTGTCCTATGGACATAGGTTTATACAAATTCAGCTTCTGCACTGCTTCCTTCCGAAGACTATTCACAACACTGTAATCAAAATCCACATCCAGCTTCTTGTTTTCCAGCTTCTTAAACTGAGCCACCTGCTGCTTCTGCCGGCGGATATATCCTTCATATTTTATGTTAATATTAACCTGTTCCTTTGTATCTGCAGGAAGATCCGGCATATTAGAATCTATTTCTCCTAACATAAAATAATCCAGCTCAGGCCTGCGCACCAACTCTGCCAAGGTAGCCCCGGTTTTTAAAGGCGTACTGCCGTGACTCTCCAAAAATGCCTGAACCGCCGGGTTTGCCCCGATGTTGGTATTCTCCAGCCTTTTAACCTCTGACTCTATATCTTTTTCTTTTTGAAGCACCTTTTTATACTCTTCATCAGAAACCAGACCTATCTCATGTCCGATAGAGCGAAGCCTTAAATCTGCATTATCCTGTCTTAAGAGGAGGCGGTATTCTGCCCTGGAGGTCATCATCCGATACGGTTCATGGTTTTCTTTTGTCACCAAATCGTCAATCAATACACCTATATAAGCCTGGGAACGATCCAGCACATAAGGTTCTCTTCCAAGAACCTTCATAGCAGCATTTACCCCTGCCATAAATCCCTGAGCTGCAGCCTCTTCATATCCGGAGCTGCCGTTAAACTGTCCTCCGCTGAAAAGCCCTTCAATATTCTTAAATTCCAGGGTTGGATTCAACTGCCTGGAATTGATACAGTCATATTCAATGGCATAAGCATTTCTTACAATCCTCACATGCTCCAGTCCGGGAACCGTCTTATACATGGCGTGCTGCACGTCCTCCGGCAAAGAACTGGACATCCCTCCCAGATACATTTCATTGGTGTATAATCCCTCCGGCTCGATAAATACCTGATGGCGCTGTTTATCAGGAAATTTTACTACCTTATCCTCAATCGAAGGGCAATATCTGGGGCCAGTTCCCTCTATGGTACCGGAAAATAGAGGGGAACGATCCAGATTTTTCCTGATAATATCATGGGTCTTCTCATTGGTATATGTGAGCCAGCAGGAAACCTGCTCCTTCTGAACAGAATCAGGATCCGTAGAGAAAGAAAACGGCACAATGGTCTTATCCCCAAACTGCTCTTCCATCTTTGTAAAATCAATACTTCTTTTATCCACGCGGGCAGGAGTCCCTGTCTTAAAGCGGAACATCTCAATTCCATGTTCCTTCAGAGAATCTGTCAGATGGGTAGCTGCCTGCAGCCCGTTAGGCCCTGTAGGATTACTCACATTCCCGTATATACATCTGGCATTCAGATAAGTCCCTGTGGCTAAAACCACTGCCTTGGTGTGGTATATGGCCCCGGAAAATGTCCTGACTCCCTGTATGCTTCCCTCCTCCACTAAAATATCTGATATTTCAGCTTGTCTTAAGGTTAAATTCAGAGTATTTTCCAAAGTTTTTCTCATTTGTCTGGAATAATCCTGCTTATCGGCCTGGGCACGGAGAGAATGGACTGCCGGCCCCTTAGACTCATTCAGCATTTTCGATTGAATAAAGGTCTTATCTATATTTTTTCCCATTTCGCCGCCTAAAGCGTCTAATTCTCTTACTAAATGTCCTTTGGAGCTTCCTCCTATATTAGGATTACAGGGCATTAAAGCGATACTGTCAATACTGACTGTAAAAAGAATCGTCTCCAGACCTAACCTGGCACAGGCCAGCGCCGCCTCGCATCCTGCATGTCCTGCCCCTACTACCGCTACATCATAATACTCTTCCAAATAAGGCATAATTCCTCAATCCCTCTTTTTCTCTTTATCTGATAAAAACAGATTATTTTCCCATACAAAACTTTGAAAATATTTCATTTACCAAATCATCTTCCACAGCCTCCCCAATGATACTTCCCAGCTGTTCATAAGCATTCATAAAATCAATGGAATAAAAATCCTCCGGCACTTCATCCTCAATGGCCTTGTCTACCAGCTTAAGGCTTTCCAGACTTTCCATAAGAGCTGTCTTATGGCGGACATTGGTTACATAAACCTGATCATTAAAATCAATGGTACCTGCGTAAAACATAGACAGAATCTCTTTCTCCAGCTCCTCCATGCCTGTCTCTTCCTTGGCCGAAACAGAAATGACAGGATGTCCCGTAAGCTTTTCAAGCTGCTCCTTCTCCACAATCTGTCCCAAATCAGATTTGTTAAGCAGAACCACAGCTTTTCGTTCTCTAACTATCTGGATAATCTCCCTGTCATTCTCATCTAAAGGAACCGACCCATCCACCACATAGATAATCAGATCCGCTTCCTTGGCAGCGTCCTTTGCTCTTAAAACACCGATCTGCTCCACCACATCATCTGTGTTCCTGATTCCTGCCGTATCCACCACATGTAAGCTTATCCCATGAAGGAAAATATGTTCCTCCAGCGTATCCCTGGTAGTCCCAGCAATCTCCGTGACAATAGCCCTTTCCTCCCCTACCAGAAGATTTAAAAGAGAAGACTTTCCCACATTTGGTTTTCCCATAATCACCGTACGGATCCCCTCAGTCATCACCTTTCCGTTGTCAGAAGAAGCGATCAATGCCTCCAGCTCCTCCAGCATAGAATTCAATTTTTCCTTTAGCTGCAGCTTATAACCATCCAGAGAAATATGTTCCGGATCATCTAGGGCAGACTCTATAAATGCAATCTCATAAAGGATTTTTTCCCGCAGCGCCCGGATCCTTTTGGAGATCCCGCCATTTAACTGATTCACCGAGCTTTTCAGCGCATAATCATTTTTCGCATTTATTACATCCATCACGGCTTCCGCCTGTGAAAGGTCAATCCTGCCGTTTAGAAATGCTCGTTTCGTAAATTCCCCCGGATCCGCAAGCCTTGCCCCGTACTTGATCACTGTCTCCAGTATTTTTTTCATCATCAGT